>Ga0081539_10000042_pt1 | contig 289955 bp, 228 predicted proteins | sample TabmetS4T2R2_FD_71023 | JGI IMG/M metagenome (GOLD analysis project Ga0081539, IMG submission 71023) | Tabebuia heterophylla rhizosphere microbial communities from the University of Puerto Rico - S4T2R2 | ecosystem: Host-associated > Plants > Roots > Rhizosphere ...
AAAAGAGAATACATCAGGTAGTTAAGAAACATGAAAACATAAAAAGGCACATACAATAATTCCGGTTTTGATTTTTCGTAAGTGATTAAGTAATTGCGCCAGATGTAGTAAGGAATTGTGCAAATGTATCCTGCGAACAAACCCATAACTACCCAAAACATAATATTCGTTTTAAAGTTAAGTATTTCATCAGTGGTGCTCATTTTGATAAGAAAAATCATTATCAGCACCAGCAAAACAATAACACCTGCATCATAAGAAAGAGAGATAAACCAATAAGGAGATTTTTCTTTACTCAAAATTTCATCGAGCCAAAAGATGAGAAAAACTACTATGCTACTTAATGCTGCCACTCTTTGCCATTGTCTTAAGAAGTTTTTATAAAACAACCAGCAGAAGAAGATAAACTGAAGCGGCATTGCGAAAAATTGGTATAAACTGTTATTGAATTTCCCTCGGCCGTGAGTCATCGAGTAGTACCCAATCACTTCAATCACTACTACTATAATCAAATAAATAGAAAACCATCTCCAATAACTTTTTTTTATTTTATGCCAGTACATAAATCCCATAACGGATGCTAATAATTCAAAGACATTCAGAATTACTCTAAGCACATTCAAGAACTCTCTTTGGGTCATAAGCAAGTATTATAGGAATAATCACGATAGAGTAAGTACGGATTAATGAGGCAAATCGCTATCAATTGCATCAATTGTGTTGAGAGATGGTGGGCAAGTGGGAGGACATAAGTTTCCATTATTCCTAATCAGCCCCGCCTTCTCAACACTTTTTGAAAGTATCAGTGTTCTTTGATTTGGAAACTTCGCCAAATCAACAAATGTTATTATTGAATCTCTTTCTTTAAGTTCATCCCTGTACAACACAGATGCACGCGGATCAAAATCCTGTTCTTCATCTTTGCTTCCGCTAACAGCAAATGTTGGCACCATAAATAATGTATGCAACCCCTGAAATTCCGAGTCATGCTTGTACACTGCATAATACATGCGCACGCCAAGGTCTTCGGGTTTTATATGCAGTTGTTCAGAATATTTTTCTATAGTGCAGATAAACTTTTTCAAGCTGTCGAGTGAGAACCATATTGCACGTGCATCAGCAGTGTCATGCTTTTCAGTCATTGAAGGCAGTTGTGCATTGATAAGCTTCCATCTTTTATCGCGGTACTCTCTTGTCACTTCAAGAAATTCTGCCATGGTGTGTCCGTAAGTTTCTGTGTCCCTGCAATTGGTGCATGTAATGCCCGGCGCATTTGGTTGCATTGTTGTATTGGTGGTGCAGGATAACAATAATAAAATCGTTGAAAGTATCAGCAGGTAACTTGTGAATTGCCTTTTCATAGTGAAGGTTTTTTGTGTTAGGAAAGCAGTTAAAAAAATTTTGTCAAATGTAGGCTCTATTTAGTGAATAGTGAGTAGTGAGCGGTGAGTGATATTTCACTATTCATCGCGGGATATTTCACCGTTCGCAACAGTTCAATAAAGTTCAGAATGATGCAGTGAGTGACACAACAGGCGATCAGAAAAAATACTAAAGCTCGTTCCAAAAAAATAATAACGCAATGCATTCAACATTTTCTCGTTTATTTAAAGTCTAATCAACTAAAAATGTAATCCATAAATTTACAGCATGGCAATAGGCTTTATAAGAAAGTTTGCAAAATGGTTTTTTATTTCGCTCAACATTCTTATCTGCGCAATTTTTCTTGTGGCTTGCCTTTCGCCTTTTCTTAATCCGCATAATTGGGCATTTACAGGTTTTCTTTCATTAGCTGTTCCTTATCTTGCCACGTTGCTAATCTTGTTTATCATTTTCTGGCTGGTTGTAAAACCTGTGCGTGCATTTATTCCCTTGATTACTTTGCTAATCGGGTGGAAACAACTAAGTGTTATTTGGGCATGGCATCCGTCGCAAAAATTTAATGAAACGAAAAGCGATTCAACCATTCGCATTATTACATGGAATGTGCGTGGCATGTTTGGATTAAGCAACAGCGGTTATACGCAACTTCAAAACCGTGCACAAATTGCGGCGCTCATCAATAATTATAATCCCGATATTGTTTGCCTTCAGGAATTTAATACATCCTATCTTGAAACAGATCCCGAGTGGCACAACATTATTTTGTTTACTCAAAAATGTCCCTACTATTTTTTTGCAAGAGATATGAATAGTTCGCATTTTGTCAGCGGTACAATTTTATTTTCTAAATACCCTATAATTGATTCGGTAAAAATTAAATTTCCGGGAAACGCTGCTGAAAGTCTGATTTATGCAGACATACTAAAAGGAAAAGACACGTTAAGAGTTTTTACAACACATCTTCAATCATTTCAATTTACGGCAAGTGATTATGAAAACCTTGAAAAAATAAAAGAGCAGAATAAAGAAGCATTGCAGGCATCAGAAAATCTTTATTCAAAAATGAAGCTTGGCTATTCAAGCCGCGGCATACAGGCAGATATGGTAAGAAACTTCTTGGATAAAAGTCCTTATCCCTCCATTGTTTGCGGTGATTTCAATGACGTGCCAAATTCGTACACTTATTTTCGTATACGACACGATAAACAAGATGCGTTTCTATCTGCTTCGTTTGGAATTGGCAGGTCATACAACGCGATTGCTCCCACGCTGCGTATTGATTATATTTTGCCCGATGACAATTTCAAAATTCAGCAATTCGATATGGTGGATGAAGGGCTTAGCGATCATCACATGTTAATTACCGATCTAAGTTTGAAAAAATAAATTATCTTCGTCACCATGCAAACCTTCTATTATATCACTTCTTGTTGCTGCTGTTAAACACAGCACTTACTATTGATAATTTCAACTATTTATTTGCATTTTTATTATGAGCCGAGCTGAATTGCTGCTATGATGCTTTTGTTGCGTCGCACACTTGTACGTTCTGTTTGCTGTTCGGCAAGACTCACATATCCAGTATTAATTTCTAACATCATTTTATTTTAGTTTGATATTTTAAATCATACATTTTTAATTTTACACTTTTGCAACTATGACTCAACTAAACGTATATAACAGCTTAACAAGAAAGAAGGAAGTTTTTGAACCACTTACTCCGGGACATGCAGGCATGTATGTGTGCGGACCCACCGTGAGTGGTGAAAGCCATTTAGGTCATGCACGACCTTATATTACTTTCGATATTGTCTTTAGGTATCTGCAATATCTCGGTTATAAAGTAAGGTATGTTCGCAACATAACCGATGCAGGACATTTTGAAGAAGAGGGTCGTGAAGCGGAAGATAAAATAAGCAAGAAAGCACAGATAGAAAAACTGGAACCGATGGAGTTGGTGCAGAAATACACCAATCTTTATCATGATGCCATGCGTGCCTTCAACAATTTGGACCCAAGTATTGAACCTACGGCAACAGGACATATCATTGAACAAATCGTAATGATTGAAAAAATAATTGAAGATGGTTATGCTTATGTAGCAAATGGCTCTGTGTATTTTGATGTTGAAAAATATAATGAAGATTTTTCTAAAAAAGGTTTGCCTTACGGGATACTTAGCGGACGTGTTTTGGAAGAGATGCTCGAAACAACAAGAGAGTTGGACAATCAGGAGGAGAAACGAAATAAAGCAGATTTTGCTTTATGGAAAAACGCACCGCCCGAACACATCATGCGTTGGAAAAGCCCGTGGGGTGAGGGTTTCCCCGGCTGGCATATTGAATGCTCTGCAATGAGTACAAAATATTTGGGAGAGAAATTTGATATTCATGGTGGCGGCATGGATTTACAGTTTCCGCATCATGAATGCGAAATTGCGCAGAGCGTTGTATGCAATCATGTTGAGCCTGCCCGTTATTGGATTCACAACAACATGATTACAATTAACGGAAGAAAGATGGGCAAGAGCTATAATAACGTAATTAAGTTGAGTGAACTTTTTACAGGCACTCATGCTGCATTGGAACAGGCATACCATCCAATGGTGATACGGTTTTTTATTTTACAAACACATTATCGCTCTACACTCGATTTTAGTAACGATGCGTTGAAGGCAGCCGAAAAAGGTTTAAAGCGGTTATGGGAAGCATATGAAAATTTAGGAAAGCTACCAGCTGCAAGCTTTGAGCTACAAGAAGAAGCAAGCGATTTAGAGCTTGATGCCCGCTGCTCAAAGCTTGTAGCTGAATTTGATGAATTTATAAATGATGATTTCAACACTGCCAAAGTACTGGCAAATATGTTTGAGCTTGTTCCCATTATCAACAGCATAAAAGATAAGCACATTGCAGCAAACGCTTTAAGTTCTTACACATTGAAGTTGTTGAAGGAAAGGATGAAGATTTTTGTTGAAGACATTTTCGGATTGAAAAATATTCAGGAGCAAACAGATGGCAAAATTGATGGTGTAATTCAGTTACTCATGGACATTCGTAAAGAGGCAAGAAAGCGCAAAGATTTTGTAACAAGCGATAAAATAAGAAATCAACTTGCTGAATTGGGTGTACAATTAAAAGATGAGAAGGACGGAAGTATGAGCTATATGTTTGTGTGAGGTAGTGAATGGTCAATGGTGAATGGTGATCAATATCCATTTAGTTAAAAATTGAAATCGCGAATTAGATTCCTCCTAACGTCGGAATGACAAGCTTCGTAGTCGGATTTTGTCATGCCGACGAAGGATGTATCTGCTTAACTAAACGACATTGAATGGTGAATGAGTGAGTAATGAGTAAGTGAGTTTTTTGAATGCATAACTCGAATCAAAGAAAAAACTCATTCATAACCCCAGCACTTCTTTCAACTTCGTATAACCTGCTTTGCTCACAGGCACACGCACTCCTGAACTTAACAATGCGAGATGACTGTCTTTTTCATACGCATCAATTCTTGTAATTAATTGTGTGTTCACGATATAAGAACGATGTACTCTTACAAAATGAAAAGGTGCTAAACTCTCTTCAAAAAATTGCATGGTTTTCTTTTTTAAAAAAGTGCCTTCCGATGTAAAAATTTTTACATAATCATCGGCAGCTTCAAGATATTGTATTTGAGCGACGGGTATAATTTTTATTTTACCTCCATCTTTCACCACAATCCTGCTGCTTTGTATCGGCGATTGAGATGCTGTTTCAAGCACTTCCTTTGTTTTTTCTGCTGCAACTTTTTGCTGTTGCTGCGAAAGCTTTTGGATAGCTTTATCGAAACGGTCTTTGCTGAAAGGCTTTAGCAAATAATCCACCGCATGTGCTTCAAAAGCCTTTATTGCATACTCTTCAAAAGCGGTTGTAAAAATTACTTGCGGCGGATTATCAACCAACTCAAGCATTTCAAAGCCGTTTATCTTAGGCATTTGTATATCAAGAAAAATCAAATCGGGCTGATGTTGGTTAATTGCTTTCACTCCCTCGAAACCATCATTGCATTCCTGTACCACTTCTATATCCGGATAAGATTGCAAATATTCCTTTACAATACTTCTCGCCAAAGGTTCATCATCTATAATTATTGCTTTCATTGTATTTGAGGTATTTCTATAGTTGTAATAAATTGATTATCGTTCGCAGACGTTTTCAAAAGGTCGTGTCGTGCAAATAAAAGAAACAATCTTCTCTTTATAGATGCAAGCCCGAAACCCGTGCCCTGCAAGGGTTGCGCCGTTTCAGGGTCAAAGGGATTTGCAACACTCACTTCAAGAGAATCTTTTTTTGCCCTTGCTTCTATTACAATCATTACTTCTCCAACGGTATCGTATAATCCAAACTTAATTGCATTTTCAACTACTGGCTGCAGCAGCAGCGATGGCAGTTTCATTTGCAGCACTTCTTCTTCGCATTCAACCTTTGTTTGAAGCCGGTAACCAAAACGCACTTTTTCAATATCAAGGTACAACTGCAAATATTCCATCTCCTCTTTCAATGTGCTCCACTGATTGTCTTCTTTTTTCAAAGTACCGCGCAAAAAATCCGACAACTGCTGAATCATGTGCCGTGCTTTCTCGGGTTGCATTCCTGTTAACGCACTTATCGAATTTAAGCTGTTGAATAAAAAATGCGGCTGTAATTGTTGACGCAACTTAAACAACTCCGCTTCTTTTGCAAGTTTCTCCGCTTCATCTTTTCTTTTGTCCATTTCTTTTTGTTCCTGTTGTGTGTACCATAACAAACTTATTGTTGACATACAGCCCAGCATAAGAAATGCAACCGAATAACGCAATGTTAGTGAGAGATGCAGCATAGATAAATTTGCTGTGTCATGCTCTTTGTATAAAATGCCCAATATCAATCCCGCAATCAAAAACCAAACAAAGCTTAGTGCAAAGCTTATTATCAATATGTACCAGAATCTTTCTTTTCTTGGTAAGTAGTATTTCATGTTCATGCTTATAAGCAAGCATGCTAACGCAAGCAATAGGTTGCTTATAAGACTATCTATTACGGCAAGCTTAAATTCTATACCAAAATTGGAAAGAATTATTGCATGAAGCTCTGCCCAAATAAACCACCATGCACCAAATGCTACTTTAAATCTTTTATCTGATGATAAAGCCGATTGCACATTGTTTAGTTAAGTCGTAATGAATGGTATGCACTGTTTTCCAGTAAATGCGCCGCACGCATCTGTATTATCTTTATAAAAATTTCCGCATCATCTTCTTCATGAATCCGCGAATACATTTCTGCGCCGTCAATCAAATCGTCTAATTTATGCAATTCACTCACGTCAATAAATTTCCATTGCACAGGCTTGTTCGCTGCATTCAAAAAATTATCCTGCTCCTTTTCCCCAAGTCTTCTCGCTTTTTGAAACGCATGCAATTCATCCGCTGCATGTATTAAACGCAACTGCTCATCAAACTGCGGCGAATGATTTCCATCTCCGCAAATAATTCTGTAAATGAGTTTTGCAAGATACCAGTTCATTATTTTACGTTTTAGCTGTTTAATTTTTTTTGTACTTAACTGTGTTACTGCTATGATGCTTCGTTGTGTCACTCACTTGTACGTGCTGTTCTTTGCTCAACACGTGTTCAACTTTCTTCTGTAATATTGAATAACGAATAGGACAACGACTTATTTTTTTAGCATCTTTTCAATCATTAATTCATGTCGTTTAACCAATTCACTTATGGCTCGTGGGACCCCGTGGGACTCGTGAATCAATTAGTATTATTTATACGACAATCATTACAACTGAAAAGGGACAAAAACAGAAAACATTTTGTTACTTTTCCCTCTCCTTTGGAGAAGGGTAGGGGTGAGGTCACTTAAAAAATTCGATCACACTTTCCAATATGCCTTTCTTCTCAATCTTGCTGTTGTGGAACTCCGCTATCTTCCATTCGCCATTTTCTTTAATAAGTATGTTTGTACTGATTTTATCTTTCTTTGAATTATTTTTTCTTCTTAAACTAACCATACCTAAGCAATGCACAACAGCAACATCTTCGCTTAGAAACTTTATTTGCTTTACTTTAGTAACAAGCGTTGTATTCTTCAAAAACGTTTTGAATAATTGCTTATGAAACTCCTTGTTGTTCTTTCTGCCAATAATGTGTTCACCTCTAAATGTTATGTAATCGCAATCTTCAGTGAATAGTGAAGCAAATTGTTTTGCATCACCAAGATTCCATGCGCCTGAAAGCCGTTCAAAAACTGTTCTTATTTTTCGTTCATCATCACTCTGTGTATAGGCTTCAATTGTTACAGGATAGGCAGAGTACAATCTCGTTGAAAGCGGTAATGCTGTTGTGTACATAATTTAAAATTTTATTGGTTAGCTGTCTATTTTATTCACCTGAATGAATTCAGGAGATTTGATATTATAGTTTTTATTCACTTGCTTTATCTGTTGTGTGTCGTCTCCCCTTCACGATATTCACCATTCACCGCTCACTTAATAACTCCTTATTTCAATTCCACCAAACACAGCAGCGCCATCGAGTATCAGCAGTTTATCGGTATCAAGTTTGGTTTCTACCACCGGTCGTTTATCCTCAATGCCGCCGAACACAGCAGTCGTTTGAACCTTTACATCCCAGTGTGGCGGTACAAGTAATTTTATACCCCCAAACACAGCTGTTGTATCTAACACCACCTTACCTTGAATATCAGCTTTGGTTAAATCTATTTCAGCACCTCCCATAAAGCAGGTAATATCGCCGCCTCTGAAATTTTTTGAGAGTACCACTTTTTTTGTGCTTCCAAAAACTGCTGTTGTATCAAGCCATTCACCATCAGTGGTTTCAACTGTATCATAGTCAAACTGCATTCCTCGGTCTCTTACTCTGCGCCATTGTTCTTCCCGTCTTCTTCCAAACTGATGAAATTTGTTACGACGCGCAATAAAAAATACACCAAGCATAATAAAAATGAAGGGCACAGTATAATCTTTAAGATGTAAATCGGGGTTTAGTTCACTTGTTAATCCAAACACTCCAACCGTAACAGGTATAAGCCATATAAAAGTTCTGAAGCGATGCTGAATGCCGATTAACAATCCGATACCCATTACCAGTGTAGGCCATGTAAAAACCCAATCAGGAATTCCAGCATTCATCTTATTTGCTAATAATAAAGTGCCGACTATTATTAAGAATAAACCTGTCCATACTTTGCTTGCGGGTCTTGGATATTTTGTTTCGTCTTGTTCCATACTCCTTATTTGATTTTGCTTTTAAATTGATGGAACAAAACTAATATGTGCTCATCTCCTTGGAAAGGGTGAATAGGCATGACAGGGCGGGGCGTAGGTAAAGAAGGGAAAATAGTCGGTGAAAAAAGTACAAAAGAATTTGGATTTTGGGAATTAGGAATGGGAAGCAGTTTTAAGCAAATAATACTCAAGGAATTTGTCACTTTTTTAAGAGTGTTGCCTAAATTAGAACAAGACACTCACTACTCATTACTCACTACTCACTAATTACACACTCACATTAAAATCTCTTAAACACTCATTCAAACTGGTCTTTAAGTTAGTGCTCTCTTTACGTTTACCAATAATTAAAGCACAGCTTACGCCGAATGAACCGGCAGGAAAATCTTTGTTGTAAGTACCGGGCACAACAACACTTCTTGATGGAACACGTCCTTTATGTTCAACAGGGGAACTACCACTTACGTCAATAATTTTTGTTGATTGTGTTAATACAACATTTGCACCAAGCACTGCTTCTTTTTCAATCATTACGCCTTCAACGATGATACAACGACTGCCGATAAAACAACCATCTTCAACAATAACGGGCGATGCCTGCAAAGGCTCAAGCACACCGCCGATACCAACGCCCCCACTTAAGTGAACATGCTTACCAATCTGTGCACATGAACCAACCGTTGCCCATGTATCAACCATGGTACCTTCATCAACATAAGCGCCGATGTTTACGTAGCTCGGCATCAACACCACGTTTTTTGCAAGATATGCTCCATATCGTGCAATGGCATGCGGCACCGCACGTACTCCCAGTTCTTTATAATTGCTTTTCAAAAGCATCTTATCATGAAACTCAAATGGCGGAATATGCCATGTTTGCATTTGCTGTGTAGCGAAATATAAAAGTATTGCTTGCTTTACCCACTCATTTACTTTCCAACCATCTTCAGTTGGATTTGCAACACGCAATCTCCCCTTATCAACTTCTTCAATTACTGCTCGTACTGCATCACTGTAAGTAGTATCGCGCAACAGTTCTTTGTTATTCCATGCCTCGGCAATTAATTTCTGCAAATCCATCTCAAAATTTTTTGCAAACATAAAAACTAATGAGCTAATGTGCCAATTTGAAGATTTCTACTTCTGATTTTTGATTCCGGTTTGGTAACAACGGCATTGTCTCTTAGTGATGCATGCCAACTTAGTAACTTGCTTTATTATCGCATACAGTTTTTTAATTTCGTTGTTTATGCAATTTGAAAAAGATATTGAACAAAGCCTCGAAGCATTAAATAACGGAGAAACAATCTTATATCCCACCGATACAATTTGGGGCATTGGCTGTGACGCGACAAATGCAACTGCGGCAGAAAAAATTATTACACTAAAACAGCGTCCTGCTCAAAAAAGTTTTGTTGTATTGGTTGCTGATGAAAGAGACGTGTTAAAATATGTAGCGTCACCTGATCTTTCTGTATTTGATTATCTCTCAACTACACAAAAGCCAACCACTGTAATTTATGAACATGCTCTTGGTCTTGCAGAAAATGTTTTAGGAGAAGATGGTTCTGTTGCAATAAGAATTTGCAGGGATGAATTTTGCAAACATCTTATAAAACGTTTCAGAAAACCAATTGTAAGCACATCCGCCAACATAAGCGGAAAGCCTGCACCTATTTCGTTTAAAGATATTGATGATGCAATCATCAACGGTGTTGATTATGTAGTAAAATATAGGCAGGATGAGGTTTCTAAAGCTGTTCCTTCTTCAATCATTAAGTGGGAGAAAGGGAAAGTGATAACAATCAGAAAATAACATTACCCCTATAATTTAATAAAAAATTTTTATCAATTTCTCCTTTATATAATTTAATGCACATAAATTTTTTAAACCGGAGCCAAAATGTAAATTTATAAAACGGATACTGCTATAACAGAGACCAACAAGTAATAACCTCTACTACGATTGCTGACAAACAAGTATCCAAAAAGCGACAAATACTGGCTAAACCATAGTTGTATGATCACAAGTGAGCATTATGCCGCTATTATATATTCTTCAACCGAAGCGATTTACAGCAGGGATTTAAGTGGCACAGTTTTAACATGGAATCCTGCCGCAGAAAAACTGTATGGATACACCGCTTCAGAAATCATTGGCGACCACATTAGTTTAATTATTCCCGATAGTAAAAAAGCTGAAGAACAAAAAATAATTGAAAACATTTTATGGGGCGAAACCATAAAAGATTATCAAACAGAAAGGCTTCATAAAAATGGTTCTATTACTTATATAACTACAAGTATTGCTGCCATAAAAGATAACGAGGGTAAAATAACAGGCATTCTCAATATTTCAAAAGGCATAGAAGAAAGAAAAAAAGCAGAAGCAAAGGCACAAGCCTTATTGGAGTCAGCACCTGATGCCATGGTAATTGTAAATAAGTTTGGACAAATTGTGCTGGTGAATGCACAAACAGAAAAACTATTTGGTTATCAAAGAGCAAGCTTAATAGGGCAAGAAGTAGAGATATTATTGCCCGAGAGATTTAAACATCATCACATAAATCATAGAGGTTCTTTTTTTCATCATCCCAAGTCGAGAGAAATGGGCGCAGGACTTGAATTGTACGGGAGAAGAATAGACGGCACAGAATTTCCCGTTGAAATAAGCTTAAGCCCGCTTCATATTGAAGAAGGCATTTTTGTTTCCGCCGCAATAAGAGATATTACAGGAAGAAAAAAAGCGGAAGGAAAATTTAGAGGACTTCTTGAATCGGCACCAGATGCCATGGTGATTGTAGATAGACGTGGGAAGATTCAGCTTGTGAATTCGCAGACAGAACATTTATTCGGATTTAAACGCCAAGAAGTAATTGGTCAATCTGTTGAAATTCTCATCCCTCATGAATATCAAAAAATGCATCCCCAATACAGAAAATATTTTTTTGCTGATCCAAAATTTCGAGCAATGGGCGTAGGTTTGGAATTATACGGCAAACACAAAGAAGGACATAATTTTCCTGTTGAAATAAGTTTAAGCCCAATTGAAACAGAAGATGGTTTATTAGTTGCCGCCGCCATTCGTAATATTACTGAAAAGAAAAAAGCGGCAGAAGAATTAAAGCAATATGCACAACGGCTTGAATTAACCAACAAAGAACTTGAATCGTTTACCTACATTGCCAGCCACGATTTAAAAGAGCCTTTGCGGAAGGTTACCATTTTTACAGATTTTATTTTGCGAAACGAGTACCGCAATTTATCCGATTTAGGTAAGGAATCTTTTGACAAAATGCAGACGTCTATTAAGTATATGCGTAACTTAATTGATGATCTGATTAATTTTTCAAAAATCAATCATATATCAGAAGATTTCAGGATTGTTGATCTTAACGAAATACTCAAAAAAGTTAAACACATTCATGCCGAAAATATCGCGGAGAAAAAAGCTTTAATTCATGCTGATCGGTTGCCTTGTATAAAAGGAATTCCATTTCAACTGCATCAGGTTTTTGAAAATCTTTTATTGAACTCGCTTAAATACGGTAAGCCTGATGTTCAGCTTAAGATAAACATTACACATTCTGTGAGTGATGAAGAAGGTAATGGAATTTCTGCTAATAATATCAAATTTCATCAGATTGATTTTAAAGATAATGGCATTGGCTTTCAACAGGATTATGCTTCTAAAATATTCGAACTCTTTCAGAGGCTGCATTCAAAAACAGAGTATTCCGGTACCGGTATAGGTTTAGCTATTTGTAAAAAAATAATTGATAATCATCACGGGAAAATAATGGCATTTAGCGAAGAGGGAAAAGGAACAACGATACGAATATTACTTCCAGCAGTTAATTAGTGTTTAGGGTCTTTCTATAATGTTAGAATATTATCCACAAAAAAATCTAAGAATGTGATAGCGTAAAAAAAGATTTACGATGGCATAAAAAATGCGCAAAGTGAGACAGGAAAAAAACTTACTGCAAGTGTATTCTAATATTCTTTTATTTTGAGCTAACATATAGATTTTTAAATCAAAGATTTTTACAAACCGATTTAGGGAAGCTTTGTGGCATTATTTTAAATAAGGGCTTTCGAATCCCAATTTCTTCAAACCATTTTGCACTTCGGGGCAACTCATAAATAATTTCCATAACAAACCACTTCGATAATTTTCAATCATTACAACTTGGGGTCCCTGATCAATGGAAAGATACCACGGCTTGCACCAGTTTTCGCTTTCGCTAAATGCATCATAATAACCATACTTTCCTAAAAGTATTTTGCACAGGCTGTCATTCATGTACCAATGTTTTATTGCAGCCATTGATTCTTTCGGTGTATATGGGATTGATGAAATTGCGGCTGTGGGTGAAATTACTCCTAAATCATTTTCCTCGTTTGGTGCATGAGCAGCATAAAATTTTACCGAATAGCTTGCTGTTAATCCCCAACTGCTATCGCTATAACCTTTGTAATGTTTTGGATTATCAATACACCATTGATAGTTGATCTTTGCCATAGTGCTCATCTCTTTCCAATAATCTGCATATTTATCTTTTAAGCCACGCGGATCGAGACCAACAAACGAATAATGTGCCCAGAATAACGGACCGCCATGTGGCGGAGTGCCTTGCATACGCAAATGCAAAGTATCGTTCTTATAAAAACTTATTTTATTGATTGCACCGTTTTCTGCCCAGCCTTGATGATATACTTCTGCCGGCACTCCATGCGTTGGAGAAGATGCACCAAGAATATACAGAATCAAACACTCATTGTAACCATGTACGGGAAAATTCATTTGCCATGCATAATTCGGACTCCAGTGCCAGTACAAAACATTTTGATTGCCGTTTCTGTACCAATCATATTCTATGTCTCTCCACAGTTTATCAATTTGTGCCGACAATTTTTTTTCTTCTTCATTACCATCTTTAAAATATTGCCGCACGCAAAGCAAGCCTTGAAATAAATAAGAAGTTTCCACCAAATCGCCGCCATTATCTTTTTGCCCAAATGGTTTTACGTGACCGTTCTCACCGTTTATCCAATGCGAATATGCTCCATGAAAACGATCTGCTTTTTCTAAAAATGAAATGATCTTTTCAAAACGCTCAACTCCTTGTTGTCTTGTTATATAACCACGTTCAATGCCTGCAAGAATTGCCATTACACCAAAGCCGCTGCCACCTGTTGCAACGATGCGTGGATCTTTATCAGGGTAATCTCCATCCATGTGAATACGTTCCGGCGCCATGCCGCTGTTTGGTTCTGCGCCGCTCCAGAAAAAATCAAATGTTCTGCGTTCGAGGCTATCGAGCAATGCTGAATCAGTCAGGTTTTTGGGAAGATCAGATGAGTTGATAATATTGTTTTTCTGTTGTGTATGTGCACAGGCAAAAAGAGAAACGGATAAAATGGCAAGAGAAATTTTTTTCATGGAGCTAATTTTTTTCTTCGGTTTGTTAAGTAAAAATAGAGTGTACCAAGTTGCATGCAAAAAAGTTTTACATAATATACAAGTTTTAGCTTGAAGCAATTTCTGTCAAATCACTAATTTTAACTCAACGCTCAGCGAGAATAATAATAGCCTTATGAAAATTTTAAGTGTGATATAGGGCTTGCCAAAAACTTTAAATGAATTTTGAATTGAACCCAGATAATGGAAGGTTCATGTCCGGAGAAATTTTTTGGATCATATAATAATTTAAAAATCTAAGACTGCGACAAACGACTTATGATACCTGTTGAAATCCTCATACTAAACTTTGAAGAAATCAGAAGGCGAAGTATAAAGCTGTGGAAGGGAATTGCACCGGAAGTTTATTTTTGGCGACCCGATATAAAAGCGATGAACTGCATTGAAATGATAAGGCATGTTTTGGAGTCGGAACATATCTACCACTTAATCGTAAACAATCTGGGAAGTTTGGAAAATTATGTTTCTCCATGGGAGAACATGCCTTATAGCGATGTTCAAAACGAGCTTGATTTTGCAAAACCTTTCAGAGAAAAATTTTTAGAGACTATAAAATCATTTTCCACCGACGATCTGAACTCTATCGAAATAATTCGTGCAGATAAAGGTCAGAGAAGAAAGCTCGGAGATTATTTATTACGTATTGGATATCATGAAGCAGTACACACAGGGCAACTATTGTCGTACTTAAGAACATTAGGTGTCGAACGTCCGCTAATATGGGATTAACAACAAAAAATAATTCTATGCAAATTGATAAATATAAGATTGATGAATACAATCAATCACTATTGAAAGAACACAAAAGAAAATTCGATTTCATTACTGCTGAAATAAAAGCCGTTGAAAACATTCTTCAAAAGTTAATAGAGTTTCAACTCGCCATTCCTTCGTGGGCTTTGGGTACAGGCGGAACGAGGTTTGGAAGATTTCCCGGTGGCGGTGAGCCCCGTAGTCTTGAAGAAAAAATTGAAGACATTGGCTTGCTTCACGCATTGAACAAATCAAGTGGTGCAATATCATTACATATTCCATGGGATATACCGGAGAACGCATCACATATAAAAGCACTTGCAGCACAAAACGATTTGCGGTTTGATGCCATGAACTCAAACACATTTCAAGACCAGCCCGATCAAAAATTGAGTTACAAGTTTGGCTCAATGCAGCATGTTGATAAAGCAGTACGAAAGCAAGCGATTGAGCACAATATTGAAGTAATTAAATATGGCGTTGAACTTGGTACCGAATCTTTAACTGTTTGGTTAAGTGATGGCTCTTGCTTTCCCGGTCAACTGAACTTCAGAAAAACATTTCAAAACACGTTGGAGAGTCTGCAGGAAGTTTATGCAGCATTACCAAACAAATGGAAAATGTTTGTGGAGTACAAAGCGTATGAGCCCAACTTTTATTCAATGACTGTTGGTGATTGGGGACAATCGTTATTGTATGCAACAAAGCTGGGAGAAAAAGCATACACATTAGTTGACCTTGGTCATCACTTACCCAACGCAAACATTGAACAGATTGTTGCATTGTTGTTGATGGAAGGAAAGCTTGGCGGCTTTCATTTCAACGACTCAAAATATGGTGATGATGATTTAACAGTTGGCAGCATAAAACCATACCAACTGTTTTTAATTTTTAACGAGCTTGTTGAAGGCATGGATGCAAGGGGTATGCATCATGCAACAGACCTTGCATGGATGATTGATGCAAGTCATAATGTAAAAGACCCATTGGAAGATTTGCTGCAATCGGTAGAAGCAATCATGATTACGTATGCACAAGCATTACTCGTTGACAGAAAAAAATTAACCGAAGCACAAAATAATAATGATGTCGTTACTGCACAGGAGATACTGCAAAATGCGTTTCGCACAGATGTCCGCGCCATCGTTGCTGAGGCAAGATCACGTGCAGGTGGCGCATTAAATCCGTTAGCAGTTTATCGCAATGAAAAAGTAAGAGAGCATTTAATAAAAGAAAGAGGAAGCAAAACAGTCGCGACGGGATTGTAACTTAACTTGGCTTTACCGGACCTATGCAGGCGGTAAAGATCAATTTAAAATAAAGGATAAACTGCATCTCACATTACTCAATCCTCATTAAAGTGATATTGGAATTAATTTATTGAGCAAAATTTTAAAGCAGGCAGGGATTTCAAAAGAAGATTGGGAAAGACTTTAAAAATTTAATTATGCCATTGCCCGTCGTTCTGATATTCGATGTTGGCAAAACCAACAAAAAATTATTTCTGTTTGATGAACAGTATAAAATTGTTTTGGAAGAATCAACACGGTTTGAAGAAACAAAAGATGAAGATGGTTTTCCGTGCGAGGATTTGCAGGCGCTTACAAAATGGATTTGGGAAAAGTATTGGCAAATATCTTCTCATGCGGATTTGGATCTGCGTGCAGTAAATTTTTCTGCGTATGGTGCAAGCTTTGTTCATGTTGATGATACCTATAAACCCCTAACGCCGCTCTACAACTATCTAAAGCCCTACCCCGAAAAATTAAAGAACCAATTTTATGATACGTACGGTGGTGAAAGTTTGATTGCAAAACAAACTGCATCGCCTGTTTTGGGCAGTTTAAATTCGGGTATGCAGTTATACCGTTTGAAATATGAGAAGCCAAAAGTTTTTGCACGATTGAAATACTCGCTTCATCTTCCGCAGTATTTGAGTTTTGTTGTTTCATCAAGAAAAGCATCCGATATAACGAGTGTGGGATGCCATACGCAATTGTGGAATTTTCAGAAAAACAAATATCATCGCTGGGTATATGCAGAAGGTTTGCGCACAAAATTTCCACCGATTTATCGCGGTGATAAAATTGTACATAAACCAAACGATACGAGAAATGTTGCGATGGGCATTGGCTTGCACGACAGCTCCGCTGCATTGATTCCGTATCTTAAATTATTCAATGAACCTTTTATTTTGTTATCAACGGGAACATGGAGTATCAGTTTAAATCCCTTCAATTATTCCATGCTTACCGATTACGAATTGCACAACGATTGTTTGTGTTATTTTACATATCAGGGAAAGCCAGTGAAAGCTTCGCGGTTATTTGCTGGTTACGAACATGAAGAGCAGGTGAAAAGGCTTGCAGCACGTTTTAATAAAGATGTGAACTATTATAAAACAGTTGCGTATGATAGTTCATTACTTCCAAAAACAGAGAGAAAAGATGCAACTGCAAAAATCGCAAGTGACACTGCAATGGTTCAACAATCTGCATTTGCAAAAAGAGACCTGAAGAATTTTAAAACTTATGAAGAAGCATATCACCAGTTGATACTGGATATAATGACGCAGCAAATCCACTCAACAAAACTGGTGCTTGCACAAACACCTGCAAAGAAAATTTTTGTTGATGGCGGTTTTGGAAAAAATCCTGTTTTTATGCATTTGCTTGATGATGCTTTTCCAGAAATCAAAGTGTATGCAGCTTCTATTCCACAAGCATCTGCATTGGGCGCTGCATTGGCTATTCATGAACATTGGAACGAAAAATCTATTCCAACAGATATTGTCGGATTAAAACCTTATTCGACAACAGAAAAAGTTATTTACTAAAACGCCAACGCTGATCGCGCTGCGAAAACAATTTCAAGAGCACATATTGAACGTTCACAAGGTGCAATGTAATGTAAGATTCAGGCAATTGACTACGATGGCAATGACTATGAAACAAGTTGTAATAATATACTAAAATGCGAATGTAAAATTCAATATTAAAAGCAAATTGAAGAAAATGAATTGAAAATTAGAAATGAAACATGACTTCAATTAATAAATAACTATGTTTATGAACGCTGCAGATGCTATATTATCTTTAGTACAAGTGAGTGACACAAGGGACGATGAGTAGTGAACTACTGTTTACCTCATAATAAAAAAAATCACTTGCTGCTTGTTGCATCTTTATCTTTCTTTCGCTTCTTAAATAACTGCAGCTTTATTTTCACCTTTCCTGTTTCATCGCTTACTGCCCGCAGCCAAATGCTGGGGCCAACTTTTGCATCAACACCTTTGTTTGCAGGCTTGTATGTTGAATCAACCTGCCGCAAGTTGCTCCATGGAATTTGCATGCTTAGATCGGTATTGTTTTTTAAACCATATACGCCTTCTACATACATAGTGATGGCGCTCGATGCAATTTCCATACGCGGTATCTCAATATGATCGCCGCGAATGGTTAGTTTGTTTTTGAGTTCATCGAATGTTATGTTGGAAAGATCACGTTTTAAGAAGGCAATATCCTGCATGCGTTCTGCAGGAATGAAATTAATTAATGCGCCTTTTCGTAATGAAAAATCAACAGTACCCTGCATTGTGCCCGGAAGTATATGTCCGTTATTGTTTGTAGCAAATGTAATGTTTGCATTCGCATTCATAATACCACGAATGTTTTGATAACTAAGTGTTCGCAACCCGAAATTATCAAACGCGTAAAACAACTTTCGTACGTCAACATTTTGTGCAACAAGTTTTGAAGCAGCCTGATGATAATTTGTATTTACCTGACGCATGGAACCCGATATTGCCAAACTTCCGCCGGCGTGCAAAAGGTTTGCTCTTTGCACTTGCCAATCATTACCTTGAAAAAATATTTGTGCCTGAACATTATCGGCAGTGAAATTTTTTAGCTTAACATGATTTGCCTTCAGGTTCATTTCAAGGCTTCCTTCATTAAGAATATCATCAACCTTTGATGCAACTGCAGCCATTTTACTTTTGTTGCTTTTACGCTCTTTGAACTTGCGCGGAGCAAATACAGACCTGAAATCGTCGAGATTAACAGACGGCGAAAAAACATTGCACACAATATTTGCCTTAGCGAGATTTTCATTGGCAAGGCCATTCATATTGTTGCCCGAAACATTTATTTCAAAATGATTGCCTTTCAAATCACATCGCAAACTGTCAATGGCGATATTGTTTTCCGAAACAGAAATTCTTCCACTGCAATTTGTAAAATTTAAATCGCGTGGTTCATAAACCAATGATGCATTTTCTAATTGTATATCCGCCGTTAATTTTGATAACAATGCAGTGCTTGCTATTAATGGACCATCGTATTGTAAATACAGTTGTGCTGTGCCACCAGTAAACTGCACACTTTCAAGTGAAAGCTGATCGTTCAACGTTTTAAAATTGCATTTTGAAGAGAAGCTGAATTTAATAACAGGTTTGGTAATGTTGAAGAGCTTTATACTGTCAGCGTTCAATTGTATTTCGCCCCAGCTTCCCACAAAATTATTTACAAGCACAACGGAGTTTTCATCAGAAACAGGCAGAGAATCAACCGCATGATTGGTAAACATGCCGGTAAAACTGCAATCAGTAAAAGAAGCAATAGGTGTAATTATTTCGTTCTTGTTTGTTGAACAATAAACGATAATATGCGGTTGTGCCCGGTAACGCAATTCACCCTGCAATCTTGCCTCAGCATTAATGGTTCCTTCAATACCGAGACCACTGATCTTGCTTCTTATTCTTTCCGTTAGCAAGGCTGCTATCTTCTTATACGGTGTACCTTTTGTTACAACATGTAATTGAAAGTTTGCAGAATCTTTAAAATGAAAAAAACCATCGAGTGCATAACGAAATCCATTTATAATTACGTTGGTTTTACCAATGGAAAGGTCATGTGTATTTGAATTATATTTTAATATCCATTTATTAGAGTTAACTGTATGACTGTCCAAGTAACTTCCTCTTGCAAGATTAAATCCTAAACCTCTTACAAAGGCTTGTTCTTCCATTCTAATATTATACGCAGAATCATCTTTATCAATAGTTGCATCAAGCTTTTTAAAATTAAAATCGTATCGTTTGTTTTTTATTGCATCCTCAATCAATGCATTTACATCTTCCAATTCAACTTTGTGTATTATAACAGGCGTTGATTTCTTTTTAAGTTCAGGATTTTTTTTCAACAAAAGATAAGAATTGGTATAACCAGATGTGTCTGTAAAAAAATGAAAGCTTCCATCTTGAATTACCAGCTTGGCAATTTCGGGATGAGGACTAAGCAATTGAAGGAAGCTTATTCTGCATGACGCATATCCCGCCCGAAGCAAAGGTCTGTGATACTGTGAGTCGAGAACATTAACCTGATAAACATTGATGCCTGCATAAGGAAAACTTGCCAGCAGCGAAACATCAACATCTTTAATAGTAATCTCACCCTGAACAGAGTTGCCGATAAGTGTTTTTATTTTTTGCGTTATCTGTTCTTTGTGAGAATGAATATAAATATCAACAACAACAAGCACCACAAAAATAAGCACCACAATAACGGCGATTGCTCTTAAAGCAATTTTCAAATATCTGTTGTGTGAGAGGTGCTTTATCATGGAATATTAACTGAAAAAATTCATGCCACTTTGCAATGAATTAAAATTTAGTATCAAGAATAAAGGGCAGCATTGCTCTCCATGTGGGCCAATCGTGGTTTATCTCCGGTCCCCACACGTCAAGCTCGTGCCAAATGCCTTTGTCCCAAAGCACTTGCGAAAATCTTTTGTTAGCTTCAGGGTCTTCGTAAGCGCCGCTGCCTGTATGAATGTGAATATGATGTGAAGCCCTTATTTTATCAAGGTACCATGCGTCGGTAAGATTAGGAACGTAATGTATAGGACTGTTAAAATATACCTGTTCATCCCAATAACCTTTTGTGTATTCGCTAAGGTCATACACGCCGCTCATGCTTATAGTACCATTTATTAAATCGGGTTTCTTCAAGAATAAATTCATCGCATGCAGTGCACCAAACGATGCACCGCAAGTATATACGAAAGTGTCGTTGCTCGTAAGGTTGCGCACAAAAGGCAGCACTTCATTAAAGACATATTCATTAAATTGATTATGGCGAATGGCTTTATGTTCACCCGCCATATTGTTGTTTAACCAACTCTCGTTGTTAATGCTGTTGATGCTGAAAATTTTAACTTTTCCTGCATCTATTAAGGGCTGCAATGCATCTATCATTTGAAAACGTTCATACTCCAAAAAATCTGCGGCAGCAGTTGGTATAAGCAATACCGCAAAACCATAATGACCATACACAGCAATGGGCATTTCTTTCCCCAATGCGGGACTGTACCATGACATTATTTCTCGTTGCATTTTTTTATTTTATTTTTTTTGTGACAGGCAGTTGTGCTGCTGTGATACTTCTGTTGTGTCACTCACTTGTACGTTCTGATCTTTATTGAGCAATATTCATCGTGAATGGTGAATGTAAAACGGATGACATTTAACTTTGTTACATTTGATGATCAGTTGTGGCTCCCTGTCTCTCATGTTTCACGTCTCGTGATACTACACTTCGCAAATCTTTTTCACTTCATGCCATAAATCACGAAAACATTGTGCGGCATAGCTGCTGTTGGCAAATTCAAAAACAGGTTGTTGATGAGTGCCCATTTTCTCCACGTCACTCAAATAAGGAATATAATTTCTGAAAAACAATTTATCTCTGTAAAACTGTTGTATTACCTCATGATGCAGATTCTTACGATGATCCACCATGCTGAAAAAACATTTCACTTTAGATTTATCCAGATCATTTTCATCGAAATAACGCATTACGGTTTCAAAAGAGCGGATAGATAATGTTGTTGGGATGTTGGGCATCAATATCCAGTCGGCTGCATAAAAAATATTTTCGTGCAACAGCGAAATACCGGGCGGTGCATCTATAAACACCAAATCAAATTCTTTTAAATCAGCAATAAGATTTTTCAGCTTTCTTTTGCTCTTTTTCATCTCATCGAGCACTACATCTGCGTTACGGGCAGAAAGATCTGAAGGTATCGCCCAAAGATTTTCAAACACAGAATCCTGAATAGCTTCTTGCAGCTCCAACTCATCTGTCAATAATTTTTTGCTTTCGTTTTTTGCTGTTGGTTCGGCATGCAGATAAAAAGAAGAAGATGCCTGCGGATCAAGATCCCATACAACCGTTTTAAAACCATCTGCTGCGGCAAGATAAGCAAGGTTTATTGTTGCAGCTGTTTTACCAACACCGCCTTTTAGGTTGTATAATGCAATGGATAACATAAAATAAAAATACGTAAAACCTCTGATTCTCATTGAAGAAAGGTTTATAGAATATTATTTCACAGTTCTTCCCTTCCATTCATATTTGCCAAACTTTCCAAGCCATCCCGAAACCACGGTATAAACTATATGAAAAGGCTGCATAACCGGAAAATACCAAAGCAATTTTTGTTCTCCAAAAAAACGGGCAACGGGTAACATAAAAACCAATTCGCAAAAAGTTTTTATTACCAATAATCTTATCCAATAAAACAGTAATGAAGGTTCAATGATGCTTAATAACGGCAACAAAAAAAGTATGAGATTAAAGAGATAAACAAGCAGCAAGACAAGGAAAATTTTTTTATCAGTATAGCTCGTTGCTTTGCTTGCCCAACGTATGCGTTGGTTGAGAAAACTTTTTAAACTGTGCATGGGCAAAGTTGATACGATAGCATTTCTGCTAAAGAGATAACCGATTTTTCTGGAGTATTGTTTTTGAATTTTATGCATTAATAGCATATCGTCGCCACTGGCAATATTGTCCACGTCTTTAAAACCATTTACTGCATAAAACGCTTCTTTTTTGTAGGCAAGATTGGCGCCATTGCACATGGCATGAAAACCTGCGCTTACTGAAGCTGCTGTAATGCCTTGCAGGCTCATAAAATCGAGGCATTGAAAAATAGAAATGAAAGAACCGCCATCAACAAATTTAACAGGAGCCGCCACAAAAACAGGATTGTTTTTTTGAATGTACGCATCGAATAAACTTAGCCATTGAGTGTTTACATCACAATCGGCATCAGTTGTAATAATCCATTCATAAGATGATTGCGCAATGGCTGTTTCAATTGATTTCTTCTTGTACGAGTTAAGTTTGTTGGCAACAATATGTGAAAGATGAATAAGCTTAAGGTTTGAATATTGCTGTTGTAAATTTTTTATAATCAAAGCGGTGTTATCTGTTGAAAAATCATCTGCAACAATTACTTCGTATAAATTCGAGGGATAATCATTTTTTAAAATTGAGATAACACATTTTTCGATATTTGCTTCTTCATTGCGGGCAGGAATGATGATACTAAAACGGGTAAGTGGTTCTGAGGGCTGCGGCTTAAATAATCTCAAACGCGTAAACCAACCATAATAAGAAAATATCAACGCGCAATAGCAAAGCGTTAAACCTATAGCCAACCAAGCAAGAATAAGCCACATGGTACAAAGAACGCGAAATTATTGCGAGAACAATAAAGCAATATCATCTGCAAATTTTTCTTTCAATAATTGATGGCCGGTGCTGAGTTCTGTAACTTTTATATTTTTATTGTTGCGAAGAAAATTACTTTGCTTGCTAAAAATAATCCTATCGTATTTTCCCAATAAAACACGAATCGGGATTGCATATTTGTCTATTGCATTTTTTATAAGCGAATATTTAGGTTTAAATTTTCTCATTGTTGTCCATCGTTTGTACAGGAATTCTCTTGCCTCTGCATCGTCTAAATAATAATGTGCAAATTTTATAATGCTTTTATTTATTAATCTTGTTTTACCTGCAACATTCATCAATCCAAAAAACCAGTTTGGCTTCTTCATTGTATAGGCAAATAATTTATTTCCTAATAATGTTTGCGTTCCCAACCAATACCAGAAGTTGAGATTCAACCCATCTGGCGCAAGTAAAACTATACGCTCAATTTTTGACGGAATTATTTGTAATAAATGTAAAGCGACTCTTCCTCCAAGGCTAAATGCAAGTAATGAAAATTTAGAAGAGGGGTTGATGCCATTATTGCCTTCCACAATTTTATTGACGATGTTTAATAAATCATCCGGCGTTATCAACAATCCTTCATTCCATTTTGTTTTGCCATGAAAGGGAAGATCAATAGCTGCTAATGTGTATTTGCCAAGTATATTTTCGAGTACTTTAAAACTTCCTCCATCTTCGCCAAAACCATGAAAACAGAATAACCATTTATCACCTTCACCAAACAGCTCAACATTGATAAATGAATTTTTATAGTGAATTATTTGTGTTCTGTTATTCATTAAAATCGTTTCTGTTTTCTATTCGCAAAACTCAAAATGTTTGATGAACTTAACATATTTACAAAAAAATATCCACCTCGCAATGACTTAAAGTTATAGATGCTCTTCGCAATATTGCTCAATAAGGAATTAAACGTACAAGAGTGCCCCCGATGCAGCACACCAACCTTTCTCGGGGTCAGCGACGACACAACGGAAGTTCAATAGTAGCAATACAGACAGGCTCCTAAAAATCACGTGATTCAATCGGCGAATAAGATAAAATTTAACGTTGAATGATTTGGTTTTCTGATAAAGATATATCAATTTTGAAATTAGTTGCATAACTAACTATATGCCAAACAACCAATTTAAAAAAGGAGAATTATACAGCGTTATCAATGGGATGGCGAGTACTGCAATAGCACGGCGTTTGCAAAAGCATTTCAGGCAGGCAGGGCTGGAAATTACCATTGAGCAATGGAGCATTTTATACCATTTGTGGTTGCAAGATTGCCTTAGTCAGCAAGAGCTTTGCACTCGTACTTTTCGCGATAAACCCAGTATTACAAGGCTTATAGATAATCTTGAGAAACAAAAACTGGTAAAAAGAGTTGCGTCAAAAGAAGACAGAAGAAAAAATCTTGTGTGCCTTACTGAAGCTGCAAAAAACTTACAAAATCTTACAATAGACCTTGCAAATCAAACGATGGACGAAGCATTAACCGGCGTAGGCAAAGATGAAATTGAAACGGTAAAAAAGGTCTTGTACCAAGTGTATGACAATTTGAATAACAAGTAATATAAAACCATATTTTATGACAGCGCAAATAAGCAGAGCTGCTCTCTTACGTGGAGGCGAATGGCTAATAAAAGAAATCAATGCTCATGATATTTTTATTCCCGAAGATTGCTCAGAAGAACAGAAGATGATTCTTGAGATGAGCGAGCAATTTATACAAGCTGAAGTTGTTCCAAACCTCGATCGCATCAACAATCTCGAGCCGGGTTTAATGGCCTCGTTGCTAAAAAAAGCCGGGGATCTTGGACTACTTGGTGCGCATGTTCCCGAACAATATGGTGGCATGGGAAAAGATTTAATTACTGCAACTATCATCAACGAAGGTTTTGGAGCGGGATTTTCTTTTGCCGTTTCTTATGCAGCACACACAGGCATTGGCTCTATACCGATACTTTATTTTGGCACAGAAGAGCAAAGAAAAAAATATACACCAAAGCTTGCAAGCGGTGAATGGATCGGTGCTTATGGTTTAACCGAACCCAATAGTGGCAGCGATGCGTTGGGCGCTAAAACAACTGCCCGCTTAAGTGATGATGGCAAATACTATATTCTCAATGGTCAAAAAGTTTGGATAACCAACGGTGGCTTTGCTGATGTTTATACGGTGTTTGCAAAGGTGGACGGAGATAAATTCACAGCATTTATTGTTGAACGCGGGTTCGAAGGCTTTACACAAGGTCCTGAAGAGCAGAAGATGGGTATTAAAGGTTCTTCAACAGTGCAATTATATTTTCAGGACTGTAAGGTTCCTGTTGAAAATGTTCTTGGTGAAATTGGTCGCGGTCACATAATTGCTTTTAATGCATTGAACACAGGTCGTTATAAATTATGTGCAGCATGTTTGGGTGCCGGTAAAGTTGCTATTGATATTTCGGTTCAATATGCTACAGCGCGTGAACAATTTAAAACTGCTATTGCAAGCTTTGGTGCCATAAAATACAAGCTTGCCGAAATGGCAATTCGTTTGTGGGTCGGTAACAGTGCGTTGTATCGCACAGGTAAATTGATTGATGATAAAGAAGCTGAACTAAAAGCGCAAGGTTTATCATTCGAGAAAGCATACCTCGGTGCAGCAGAAGAATACGCAATTGAAAGTGCAATGTTGAAAGTGTATGGCAGTGAAACGCTTGATTATATTGTTGATGAAGGCGTGCAAATACACGGTGGCAACGGCTTTAGTGATGAATATACCATAAGCAAGGCGTACCGGGACAGCCGCATCAATCGCATTTATGAGGGCACAAATGAAATAAACCGGTTGCTTACTGTTGATATGATGCTGAAGCGTGCAATGAAAGGTCAGTTGAACCTTATGGGTCCTGCACTTGCTGTAAGCAAAGAGTTGATGAGCATTCCTGAATTTGGTAACGAAGATGAAACACTATTTGCCAAGGAGAAAAAATATATCGCCAATTTTAAGAAAGCAATATTGATGATAGCAGGCGCAGCAGTTCAAAAGTTGATGATGAATCTTAGCAAAGAGCAAGAGATAATTATGAATATTGCTGATATGGCAATTGATACTTACAATGCAGAAAGTGCTTTGCTGCATGTTATAAAAATTACTGAAACGTATGGCGAAGCTGCCGCAACATTACCCACAGATATTATGCGCACTTACTTATACGATGCTGCTGACCGCATTAACAAATCGGGTAAAGATGCTCTCAACGCATTTGCTGATGGAGATGAATTACGCATGATGCATATTGGTTTAAAACGCTTCACTAAGGTTGAGTCATTTAACACAAAAGCTGCGCGCAGAAGAATTGCAGATAGGATGATTGCAGAGAACCGGTATTGTTTTTAAAAAAAGTTGGCTCAATAAAAATCTTTTCTGCCGGTGTCAAAATTTTTTTTGATACCGGCTTTTGTTTTTCATGGCATTGTTCCTTGCGCCCGCCTCGATAGCTATCGGGGTCGAGACAATCACTTTGTCTGTTGAATAAATGGCATCTTTAGGTTTCGCAATTAAAGTTGTTATGTAGCTTAATCCCACTCTTTTGAGCATTATGTTGAAATAATTTTTATTCGAATATTTTATTGATAACGCTATTCAAGTTTATACTCTTTTATCACTCTCAATATTTCTCCAACTCCCCAAGCCTGTGCAACACAACCACGAGGATAATGAGGCGCATCTGCATCAAATATTTCACTTACGCTTCCAATACATGCTTCATTTAAATGATATTGAAAATCCTCAATCACTTTTTTTGCCCTTTCCTTTCCATTTAATCCATCTAATCCCACAAATCCCGGTTCAGACATCAATGCATCAACATACGCTCCTAATAACCAACTCCACACTGTTCCCTGATGATAGCATGAATCTCTTTTATATGCATCGCCGCCATAAACGCATTCATAACGTGTGTCATCTTTAGGTAAACTTCTTAAACCAACAGGCGTATATAATTTTTTTTCAACAATTTTTAAAATTGATTTTGCTTTATCATCCTCAATTAACTGAAAAGGCAAGCTGATTGCAAATAATTGATTAGGTCTTAGTGTGGCGTCAGGTATTCCATTTTCATCAATTACATCGTATAAATAATCTCCTTCTTCAAACCAGAATTTTTGCAGAAAACTTTTCTTTGCTTTGTTTGCACTGGCACAAACAATTCTTGCATCTTCTTCTTGTCCGTTCATTTCAAGCAGCTTTGAAAAAATGTTTAAGACATTGTACCAAAGCGCTTGAATTTCCACTGGTTTGCCCATGCGTGGTGTAACAACCCAATCTCCGATTCTTGCATCCATCCATGTAAGCTGCTGACCTTTTTCTCCTGCATACAATAATCCATCTTCATCTACACGAATATTGTAACGCGTTCCTCTGAAATGCCAGTCAATAATATATTTAAGAACGGGAAGAATTTCGTTTAAGATAAATTCAGTATCGTTTGTGTATTCAAGATATTTATGAATAGCGATAAAGTACCAAAGCGTTCCATCAACATTGTTGTATTCAGGTGGCTCGTTATTATCCTGAAAACGATTAGGCAACATTCCCATGCTTACATTCTTTGCAAATGCGGCAATAATTTTTTGTGCGTCTTCATGTCTGCCAGTACTTAAACATAAGCCGGGCAAAGAGATCATTGTATCGCGTCCCCAATCGGTAAACCAGTGATAACCTGCGATGATTGTTTTCAAGTCTTCATCTCGTTTTACGATGAATTGATCTGCTGCTAAGGTTAATTGTTGAGCAGTTGATAAGTTTATTGGTTTATTAGTTAATGGGTTTATTGGTTTATTAGTTAATGGGTTAATTGGTTTATCAGTTAATTGGTTAATTGGTTTATCAGTTAATTGGTTAATTGGTTTATCAGTTAATTGGTTAATTGGTTTATCAGTTAATTGGTTAATTAGGTTAAGTTTTCTTTGCCTCTCTTTTTCCAATAAGCTTTCTGCATTTTTATTTATTGGATTTTCTGTTGAAATGAGGATTCCAAGCTTGTCACCTTCTTTTAATTCAACACTGATTGTTCCATGATTAAATAAGTCTTCTTCAAAATCTAATCCGCGATATTTTTCAACTGCATAATTAAATTTATAAAACCATGAGGGATGATGTTTGTAGTTAGAATTTGGAACAGAGATAAAAATATTTGGTGCTCCTTCATAAGGCTTATTTTTGAAAATAGCTTTTTCAAATTCTATATTCCAAAAAATATTATTATAGCTGTGTTGCAATGAATGATAACCTCTTGCCGCAATCAATGGCAATAATTCTAAAGTGAAAACTTCATTTGCGTTTATTACTTCATATAAAATGATGGTTGTGTTTTCACCATGTACCATTGTGACGGTTTTCTTCAACTGTATTCCGTTTACTTCATATAACCATTCGGGGAATAATTCTTTTGTAAATGAGGTGAGATATTGGTAACCGTTTGGATGAATTATATCGTTATTATAAAGATTAGCACTTAATTCAAATCGTTCATTGTTTGCAACGATTGTTTCATCCAGTTTTGAAAGTAAAACCATTCTTTCTGTTGGTGGTTTTGTTGCAGCAACAAGCAATCCATGATAACGTCGTGTGTTGCAACCAATGATTGTTGAACCAGCCCAACCGCCTAAGCCATTTGTTTCAAGCCATTCACTGCCTTCATAAAATAAGTCATCTGCTGAAGGTTGTAGTGATTCAATTTCTTTTTGAATGGATGTTTTATCTTTTTGTAGTTGCATTTCAAAAAATTATGTGCATTTCAAAAAATTGAACCACAGAGACACAACGGCACGAAGACACACAGAGATGTTGTGAAACTCTGTGTTCTTTGTGTCTCTGTGGTTTAAAAAAAGTTAAATAGAATTCCAATTAGTACAAGTGTGCGACGCAAGAGGTGATGCCATGAAAAACTTTAGTTCGGGTCATAAAAATCATAAAAACAGTGTCAGACACTCTGCGAGTGTACAGACATCAAATATCAACTCACCGTTTCATGTACAACCGTTGGAACATGATTTTCCTTCTGCATGTGCTCGTAAGGATTGCGGCGTGGCTGCAACAACTTCGCTACAAGTCCTGTCCATCCTGTTTGATGTGATGCACCAACACCTCTTCCTGTATCGCCATGAAAATATTCGTAAAACAAAATGTAGTTGTTGAAGTTGGGATCGTTTTGCAATTTTTCATTTTTACCAAACACCGCACGGTTACCGTTATCATCACGCAAAAAAAGTTTTGAAAGACGTTTTGAAATTTCATCAGCAATTTCGTTCAGCGTTAAATATTCACCGCTGTTTGTTGGACACTCCACTTTAAAATCATCACCATAATAATAATGAAATCGCTGCAGGCTCTCAACAATGAGAAAATTCACAGGCATCCATATCGGCCCGCGCCAATTGCTGTTGCCGCCAAACAAGCCGGTAGTGCTTTCTGCAGGCGTGTACTCAACAGAAAATTTATTTCCATCTACCCATACTTCGTAAGGATGCTGCTCATGATACTTCGACAAAGCACGAATACCATACTCGCTCAAGAACTCCGTTTCGTTGAGCATGCGCTTTAAAATCTTTTTCATGCGATGACCACGCAACAACGAGAGCAAATGTTTCTGTACAACATTTTTTTCCTGCCAGCGCGAAACAAGACTTGCGAGATCAGGGCGATTATCTAAGAACCATTTTAAGCGACATGCAAACTCCGGCAACTCTTCGAGTAATTTATGATCAAGCACTTCAACCGCGAACAAAGGAATAAGACCGACCATGCTGCGCACTTTCAACTTCTCGCTTCCGTCATTCTGCAATTTCAATACGTCATAAAAGAATTGATCATCTTCATCCCACAAACCGCAATCGTCAATACCCATATTTGCCATTGCACCGGCGATGTACAAAAAATGTTCAAAGAACTTTGTCGCCATATCCTGATAAACGGGATTATGTCTTGCAAGCTCAAGCGAAATGCGCATAAGGTTGAGTGAGTACATCGCCATCCAGCTTGTACCATCTGCCTGTTCGATGAAACCACCCGTTGGCAATGGTGCACTGCGGTCAAACACACCAATATTATCAAGCCCTAAAAACCCACCCTGAAAAATATTGTTTCCCTGTGCATCTTTTCTGTTTACCCACCATGTGAAATTGAGCAGGAGTTTATGAAACACAGATTCGAGAAATGCAATATCACCTTTACCATTATTATTCTTTTGATCAATTTTATATACACGCCATGTTGCCAATGCATGCACCGGCGGATTCACGTCACCAAACGCCCATTCGTACGCAGGCAACTGACCATTGGGATGCATGTACCATTCTTTTGTAAGCAGCAGCAATTGATATTTTGCAAATGCCGAATCAATTATTGCAAACGGAATGCAATGAAAAGCCAAATCCCAGGCGGCATACCACGGATATTCCCATTTGTCGGGCATTGAAATAATATCGGCATTGTTCAAATGTTTCCATTCATGATTGCGACCGTTCTTTCGTTGAGGCGGTGGCGCGGGTTGTGCGGGGTCGCCGGTTAACCACTGTTCAATATCGTAATAGAAGAATTGTTTGCTCCACAACATTCCTGCAAATGCTTGTCGCTGCACAAGTTTCTCGTCATCACTTTGAATGTCACGTTGTATTTCTTCATAAAATTCATCGGCTTCTTGTAAACGTTCATTGAATATTTCACCAAAATCCTTAAAAGCATTCGTCATGTTATTTGGTTCGAGGCGAAAGCGCAACGTTATGCTTGAATTTGCTTTTACAGTAACATCATAATTTGCTGCAACTTTTGTTCCTGTTGCATTTTGATTAATTACATGATGATTGCCATGCACCAGATAATCATTGATTCCATCTTTTGTAAATGCAGTTCTGTTTTCAACGCCGTATAATCTTTTCAAATTGGTTTCGTTGTCGCAGAATAACACATCAGTATGCACATCAAGATGAAAAGTAAAATCACCCAAATCGCGATGACTGATTATAACATTACCATCATTTGTTGACATTATCTGCGGCTTGTAATCGTTATAGCCCCAAGCCCATGTGTTACGAAACCACAGTGTTGGCAATACATGCAGCGATGCATCTGCATTGCCGTGATTATGCACTGTTAATTTTATCAGCAAATCATTAGCACTTGCTTTTGCATACTCAACAAAAACATCGAAATATTCATCGTCGTTAAAAATGCCCGTGTCAATCAATTCAAACTCGGCGTCATGTTTGCTGCGTCTTCTGTTCTCTTCAACAAGCCACGCATAAGGAAACTCATGCTGCGGATACTTATACAACATCTTCATGTACGAATGCGTTGGTGTAGAATCGAGATAGTAATACAACTCCTTCACATCTTCACCATGATTGCCTTCATTTCCCGTTAAACCAAAATATCTTTCTTTAATAATCGGATCTTTTTTATTCCACAACGCTACAGCAAAACATAACAACTGCTGCTCATCACTGATGCCTGCAATGCCTTCTTCTCCCCAGCGATACGCTTTACTTCGCGCCATGTCATGCGAAGTAAATTCCCATGCGTTGCCGTAAGGACTGTAATCTTCACGCACAGTTCCCCATTGACGATCTGTTACATAAGGGCCCCATTTTTTCCATTCACTTTTTTTTACGCGAAGTTGTTCTGCATTCATGTTTTTTAGTTTTTTGATGTGAGCTATTGTGCTACTAAGATGCTTTTGTTGTGTCACTCACTTCAACTGTTGAAAAAACCACAAAGACATGGAGTCACAGAGTTTCACAAAGTCTCTGTGCATCTTTGTGACATTGTGCTTCTGTGGTATTATAATTTTGCAATTAAGCAGACGAAATAATTTTCCTAATAATCCTTAAAATCTCCCCAAATCATGGTTCAGACTTTACCCGTTATCCTCAAACCCCGGATACAAAGTCATTCCGCCATCAACAAACAAGGTAGTGCCGTTTACATAATCTGCATCATCGCTTGCAAGCCACACTGCGGCTTTGCCGATATCTTCAACCTGGCCGATTCTTTTCTGCGGAATAAGTCTTAAAAGATTTTGTAAATGTTCCGAAGTATCCCATGCATCATGATTAATTGGCGTTGCAATAGCTCCGGGTGCAATACTATTGATGCGAATTTTCTTTGGTGCGAATTCCTGCGCAATGGTTTTCATCATCAGCATAACACCACCTTTGCTGGCTGCATAATTCGCATGACCAGCCCACGGAATAACTTCATGCACACTGCTCATGCAAATAATTTTTCCGGCGGATTTTGATTTGCCATTTACACCTCTTCTCAAAAATTCTTTGATGGCCTCTCTTGCACAAAGAAACTGGCCGGTAAGATTTACACCCAACACAAAGTTCCATTGCTCAAGTGTCATTTCTGTAAACGGTGCATCCTTTTGTAAACCGGCATTGTTTACAAGAATATCAACCGTTCCAAATTGAGCAACAACATCAGCAAACATTTTTTTCACTTCGTCTTCTTTGCTTACATCGCATTTATAACTTATTGCTCTTCCACCGTTGGCAACAATTTCTTCAACTACTTGGTCTGCCATTGCTTTGCCCGCTGGCACTGGATAATTCACAACTACTGCTGCTCCGGCTTTTGCAAGTTCTTTTGCACAGCCTGCACCAATACCACTGCTGGCGCCTGTAACAATTGCAACCTGATCTTGTAATTTTTTCTTCTCCATTATATGTTTGGTTTTTTGTGTTTGTTGTATTTATGATAGTGAAAATCTCAACTCAGAGACAAAGGTGACATGTGAGACTTACTTCTCACGTTTGACGTTTCACGTCTCACGATTTAATATAAATTTCCGATGGAGCTATAATAAAATCGCTGCGATGGCTCCATCATTTTCTTTATCAGCGAAATTTCAAAATCTGTTATAATGTTGTTGTAATACTCAAACACATTTTGTGGTGTTTCATGGGGATTGGAATAGCGACCTTTTGCATGTGCACAATTGCTATCAGCCATGTAATAAAAATAATCGGCGCACTGCAATCTGCCCCATGTTTCTAACAGCGCTTCATCATTGTGATGCAATACCATTTTTTCAATGCTGTAAATTTTTTTGAGCGTATTATTTTGCATCATGTTTTCACACCATACACAACATTCTTTCGATTTGTCTTCCCACGAAATTGTTTTTGGAACATCATAAACATCGCTTGCTCCATATTCTTTAATTGCTTTTGATGGTAAACTGAACTTCCAGTCTGCATTGCTCAAAACGGCTTGTGGCAGGGCTTTAAGAAAATCAAAAATTCCTGTTTCTTTTTTCTTGTAAATGCCAAAAGTTTCATAATCCATAAAGAGATTGATAACTTGTGTATCGCTTTCGTGAAGGTGAATCCACTCCGCAAACTTTTCAGCAGTAAGCGGATGCTTGTCCCATTGTTCTTCTCCAAAACGGAATGCGATATCATCGCTTAAAGTAACATTGCGAAGCAGCAGGTGAATATTTGCAGCGGGAGTTGTACAGATTTTGTTTACTGTTTTTCCATTTAGCAGCCGCTCAATTCCTTCACACAAAATTCCTTTAAAACCCAGAGCAGTAACAAGGCCGGCGAGACTGTTGTTATAAATTAATTCAGTATTGCGAAATACGTTTGGTGATTGTCCAAATAAATCGTGAATTAACGTTGCATGCATTTTTACCTGCCGCTGAAATTCCTTTTTCGAATGCAAAGAGCTCAATGAATGATAATATGTTTCACCCAACATTTCAACACAACCGGTATTAACCAAAAACTGAAAGCTTTCAATTACATCCGGTCTGTATTTTTCAAGCAAAGCCAATGTTACACCACTGATTGAAAAAGCCACTTTAAATATTCCTTTAGTTGCTTCAATCGCCTTGAACATAATTTCATTTGCAGGCAAGTAACATTCATTTGCAACTTTATTTATGTTCGCTTCATCTGTTGCTGCATCTTCATAACAACTGCACACCTGAACATCTTGTTTAAGATATTTTTTCAGGCGGTATGGTTGATGCACTTTAAAGTAAAGGCAAAGCGATGACATGCAGTTGTTTAATTTTAAATCAGTAAAATGTAAGTGTGAAAATAGTACGGATTGAAATGCAGTTCTGTCGGTCAACTTACAAACTTTCCAAGTTTTATCGCTGTTGTGTAATGTTCATTTACAATTTTCAATTAAGGATTGTCATCCAAAAACGCCGTGCAGAAACTTAAATAAAATAAAAATTTCTGACGCTAAATGAAAGGAATTAGTTGGCTAAATAAGCTGGCCGGGAATTGAAGGATGCGATTAGCTCATCAAAGGCTTTGCTTTCCTGTTCCATCCTGATTCTATTTTGATTATTTCTTTCTGTAAGAACATTGAGATAATCTATAGCCTCCTGCCTTGTGAAGCCTGTAAATTTCATAGTCGCTATTATTTGTTTCTCGTTATATGTATAGTGTATCATAAAATGTAATTTATATTGTGAGAAGAAAAAGAATACATTCGCTTAATGCATAACAGCTTCAGCAATCAATTCCACATTCGCGGGTCATTCAATTCAATTTTCTTACGATTATAAAACAACATTCCTGAATCTCTCAATTCATTCAACAACACATTTACACTTTGGCGGCTTGTTGAAATAAAACCGGCAATATCACTGTGTGTAAGATAATTTGGCAGCACAATTTTATCGCCAATGCGATTGCCATCCATTCTTGCCCAGTTCTTGATGAAATGAATCAATCTTGCTTTGGCATCCCGGAACACAAGATCTGCATGACGGTTTTCGAGCTTTCTCAACTTGCTGCTCACTTTGTTAGCATAGCTCAACGCTATGTGCGGATTGGTTTGCAGTACTCTTTTAAAATCACTTACTTTAAACGAGCATACGATAGTATTTGCCGTGAGCGCCTCAGCATACTCATCAAAAGAGATGTTGCCATCAAGACTTAAGTCGCCAAAGAAATCACCTTCGGCAAGAATATCTTTTATCAGCTCATCGCCTCTGTCATTTGCTTCGGCAATTTTTACTTTGCCCTTTGCAACAAAATAAATTTTAGTGTATTCGCCATCGCCGTAGTTGATGGTTTCACTGCGATAAACATTGTGCACTTTTACAACCGTGCTTAACTCCATTAGTTTGGTCTCATCCAAATCTTTAAAAAGAGAATTGCTTTTTAAGTAGATGTATTTTGTTTCTAACATGGCTGAAGGATTTTTTAATTTATAAATTGTTTTAGTTATTGGTAGTTGTCAACGCGTTTTCAATTTTTGAAATGATAATATTTTTTGGCGCAAGCCCGCTCACATAATCTATCACTTCGCCATTTTTGAAAAAAAGAATTGTGGGAATTTCCATCACACCATATTCATGCATTGCCGTTTTATTTTTCTCTGCATCAATTGTAAAAAATTTTGCAGTGTCTTTATATGTGCTTGCGAGCTCTTCATAAACCGGCGCTAAAATTTGGCATGCTCCATTCCATTCTGTTTTGAAATGCACAAGCAATAAGTTTATATTTTCGGCAACTTCCTTTTTCAATTCTTTTGTTGTGATGTGAAGATTCATTTTGGTTTTGATTTGCAAGAGGTATAAGCCAATCTGCGTGCCGAAAATTTTTTATGCAAAGACGCAATCCTCTGAAACCCCTTACAGCACTGCATTACAAAAATTTTACGATTTAACATTTTGTAACAATTCATCACTCAAACTCTCCCAATATTTTGGGAACATCCCAATATTTTGTGAGAAATGCATTGGGAATTGTTGAGAATTTTTATGGAGTGAGCCATAGTTCTTTGTGGCATCGTCTGTTGTGTCACTCACTTCATCGTTTTGAATTCTATTCATCTTTTCTTCGACACATAGACACATAGATTCACATAGGTTTTTCTTTGTGTCTCTATGTTTCCATGTGTCTATGAGGGTAATTTGTTGAATAGTGGACTAAACGTACAAGAGTGCGACCCAGCCAAGTCTCATAGTAATAATGCAGCTTAGTTCAAAAAAAATCTTTACACTAATTTTTCCTTCATGTAATACAGTTGACATTACATGCTTTCATCACGAAATAGTTTTACTAAAAATTTTTTTTAATGCAAGGAGTTATTCATGGTTTCGTATTAAGCAGCAATATGAGGATAAAAAAATTGCTGATGTTTTTATTTAGTGTTATAACTTTTATAACTACACATGCACAAAACAAAAATGTTTTTGCAGATGTAACAGGAGCGATAGGCTCTTCGCAGGGTGCTGTTTCTGCATCGTATGTGCACAACCGAAAATTGTGGAAAAGAAAAAAATGGGAAGCGGGACTCGGTGTAAGATGGACAAGCTACTTCGGTACTAAAAAAGATTTTGTAACTGCGCCCGCAAAACTTGCACGCTCAACAACAATTCCTTTTGTGATTGTTTTTGCAGCACAAGAAACACAGAACTGGGATACCCTCACAGTGCAACGCCCTTTCATAAATGCATTGAATATTTCGGCAAACTTTGGGTACAACTTCAGCGACAGATTATATGGCGGATTCAATATTGATTTAATTGGCGTTTCGTTTGGAAGAAACACGAGCAGCATACTTACGAGCAACGGCGCTACAACAACAGAAGCATCAACAAAACCTTCACCGTTTAACTTGTTGCTCACCGGCGATAATGATAAAGGCACTTTAAACTCTGAATTCTTTTTGAAATACAGGATTGATAAACGTTGGAGCATTAAAGGTGTATATCAATTTTTGTTTGCAGAATATAAAACTACTTCTATAAAACAAACAGCGCCCGATGGAACATTGGTTAATCGCTTCAGGAATAAAGTGAATGCATTGGGTATTGGTGTTTCGTACAATTTTAAATAAGATGAAAAATAGAGTAACGATATTGATGGTGATAAGTATTGCATTTGCAGCATGCTCTAAAAATTTAAATGCGCCAACCGATGCTATTAATAATCCGATTGATACAGGCGGCTTAAAAGAATCTTATGCCGGCAGTTTTATCAATGGACCTTACGGAATAGTTAAGGGCTCTGTAAAAATTCTAACAGACAGTGTTCAGTATAAACTTTTGCTGGATAGCTTCAACACATCTAACGGGCCTGACCTTCACGTATATCTTTCGCACGAAATGCAGCCTGTACATTTTATTGATTTGGGAAAATTAAAATCTGTCAGCGGCAGTCAGGTCTATGATATTCCGGGCAAGCCGGATTTTACAGTTTATAAATATGCATTGATTCATTGTCAGCTTTATAATCATTTATTTGGAAGCAGCGAATTGAAGTAACATGAAGCAATTATTCAGTATATTGAGTGCATTAGTTCTGGGCGGTGTTGCGGAGGCTCAACACTATATACCCGTTGATGAGACTTCTTCTATTGTGTTTGCGATAAAAAGTTTTGGCATAAACACAAGCGGCTCATTCAAGGGATTGAAAGGAACGATTGCATTTGAACCTGAAAATATTTTTTCAAGCTCATTCAACGTAAATGTAGATGCTAAAACTATTTCAACCAGCATTACTGCAAGAGATAATCATTTAAAGAATGAAGAGTATTTTGATGTGATGAAGTTTCCCCTTATCAGTTTTGTTTCATCAAAACTTATAAGCAAAGGCGACAAGAAAAATTATATCGTTGAAGGAAAACTGATGATAAAGGGAATTGTGAAAGAAATCTCTTTCCCGTTCGTAGTTGAAGAACAACCAAATGGTTTTTTATTCACGGGAAGTTTTTCATTGAACCGAAAAGATTTCACTGTAGGCAAAAGCAGTTTGATGTTAAGCGATAAATTAAATGTTTCATTAAAAGTATTTGCAAAAAATATCAATCAACCAAAATCATAGTTTATGAAAATTCAAAAAGCCATCCAAAATGTATTTGTGCAATTAAGCAACTCGCTGCAGCAATTAAGTAATGAAGAATACACACAACAATGCCCTACACTTTTTAATGCAACTATTGGTCAGCATGTAAGGCATATCATTGAACTCTTTATTTGCCTTGAACAGGGTTATGAAAACGGGTTGATTAATTATGAAAAAAGAAAGCGTGATTATACAATTGAATCAAACAAAGAAGTTGCGTTAGCGTTGCTGCAAGAAATTCCTGCCAAGTTTTTCACGCACGATAAGAACTTATTACTCGAAGCAGCGTATGATGAAAATTCAAATGACACTATTATTATTTCTACGAACTATTTCCGTGAACTGGTATATAATTTGGAACATACTGTTCATCACATGGCGCTGATAAGAGTTGGTATTAATGAAGTGTCTTCTGTAAAAGTGCCTGAAGAATTTGGTGTAGCATCATCAACAATAAAGTATAAAAAAACTGCACAGGCAGCGTAAAGGAATTTGGGATGAAACAATTGATGAAGGTTTTTTATTGGGGAGCAATGATTAGTTTTTTAGGTTCATTGCCGCTGGGGGTTTTGAATGTAACTGCAACACAGCTATCTGTTGAAAATGGTGTAAAGAGCGCATTTGTATTTGCCATTGGGGCAATGATTGTAGAGCTTGTCTATGTTTTCACTACTCTGCGTGCTATGAATTGGGTTAGCAAGCGTATTAAACTTTTCAGATTGTTTGAATGGATCACAACTGCTTTGATTCTTTTACTTTCTATCAACAGTTTAATTGCAGCAATCAACATGCAAAAAATTTCTTCTGTTGTTCCTGCTGAAGCATCAAATGCATTTTTTAGTGGAATGCTATTGAGTGCACTTAACCCTTTGCACGTTATTTTTTGGTTTGGATGGAGCACCATTCTTATTGAGAAAAATATTTTACATACAAATAACAACAACTACAATTTTTACACAACCGGCATTGGCTTAGGAACGCTTGCAGGTTTTGCTGTTTTTATTTTTGGCGGCAATTATATTATTCATCAATTGCTATTTAACCAAACATTGATTAATTGGATAATTGGTATTGTACTTTTGATTACTGCGATAGTGCAAGTGTACAAGATAAGTCAGAGACCTTTGATGAAGTTGTTGAGGGTGAGTGGCGAATAGTGAGTAGTGAGTGTGCAAACAGATAAACTGTTTATCTTCTTAAAAAATTTGAAAGAGAGGTATAGTTGAAGAGTGCGACGCAACAGGTGATGCTATGAAAAACTTCAGCTTGGCTCATAAAAACAAAAAATGCAAAACTTAAAACCGAAGCACCTGCTAAACTTATTGCTTTCCGCTTATCGAAAAATTAGCAATTGAAAAATGTGCTTTCAATTACATTTGTTTTATGGTAAAAAGATTTTTAGGGGTATTACTGTTTATACCCTCTTTTTTATTTGCACAGGAGAAATGGGACTTAAGACGATGTGTTGATTACGCTATTGAACATAACATTACAGTTCTTCAAGCCGATGTACAACATAGGCTGGCTGCACTACAAACGAAGCTGTCAAAAGCACAAACTTATCCAACACTTGGTTTTAATACGCAGGCAGGCTACCAGTTTGGACGAAGCATTGATCCAACTTCGAACCAGTTCACCAATAACAAGGTTTTTTTTCAAAGCTATACTCTGCAAGGTGGAATTACTTTATTCAATTTCTTCAACTTAAAAAATAATCTTCTCGCAGCACAAAAGGATGAAGAAGCTTATCGAATTGGCATAGATAAAGCCCGAAATGATATTGCATTAAATGTTGCTGCTGCTTACCTGCAATATTTATTATCTATTGAGCAGTCAAATATTGCAAAGGTGCAAATAGATCAAACTACAGCTCAATTAAACAATACCAGAAAATTAGTGGAAGCCGGCAGTATGCCTGAATTGAATGCAGCACAATTAGAAGCACAGCTTGCGACAGACAGCAGCAATTATGTAACAGCGACAGGAACAGCAGATCAAAATAAAATTCAACTGATAGCACTGTTGAATTTGGACGAATCAACACCTTTTGTGGTCTCCACTCCTGATGTTGATCAAATTCCTATTCCGCCATTGTCTGAACTTGAACCTGCTAATGTTTACCAGCTTGCATTATCAAATCAGCCTTTGCAACAGTTCGATAGTTTGCGTATCGTGTCACAACAATATTTGGTAAAAAGTGCACGAGGGGCTATGTATCCCACTGTAAGTGCCTTTGGTCAATTAGGAAGTAATTACGGAAATACTTATCAGGAACCTATAGGCTTTCAACCCTTCAGTGATACTATTTTTACGCATGGGGGTGATTATGTTGTAAACACAGGAGCTTTTCCCATTTACAGGAAAGTACCGTACTTCCGGCAAATCACAAATATTAATTTCAGTCAGGCAATAGGCATCCAAATAAACATTCCTATCTTAAACGGCCGGCAATTACGCAGCAATTATGAAAGAGCGAAACTAAATGTAGAAAATGCAAAACTGCAATTGCGTGCAGACAATCTTACTTTGCAGCAAAATATTTATACGGCACATAGCAATGCAGTTTCAGCGCTTGAAAAATATAATGCAACGACAAAAGCAGTACAAACGCAGCAATACGCATTTGATCTTGCTTCCAAAAGATATGAGATAGGAATTATGTCAACGATAGATTATATCACTATTCAAACGAATTTATTTACAGCAAAAATTAATCAGGTATCCGCAAAATATGATTATGTTTTTAAAATGAAAGTGCTTGAATTTTATAAAGGTCAGGGCGTGAAATTCTAATCTTCTTCAACCTCGAAAAATTTTGTATGAGCAAAAAATTAAAATGGATAATCGGAATACTCATCGTGCTTGTTATTGCTTTGATAGCAATGAGTAAAGCAGGTGTTTTTGGTAAAGATGAAGGAACAAAAGTAACAGCCGAAAAAGCCGCATTACGCAACATTACAGAGATTGTAACGGCGAGCGGCAAAGTATTTCCTGAGGTGGAAGTAAAAGTAAGTCCTGATATTTCGGGTGAGATAGTTGAGTTAAATGTAGAAGAAGGAGACACGGTAAAACGCGGACAAATACTTGCAAAAATTTATGCAGATATATATGCATCGCAACGTGATCAGGCTGCTGCAATTGTTGCACAATCAGAAGCACAGGTTTCTAACTCTAAATCACAATTAAATGCATTAAAAGCAACGCTTGACCAGTCGGAGGCTGCCTATAAAAGACAAAAAACTTTACTTGATCAAAAAGTAATTTCACAATCAGAATTTGAGCAAGCGCAACAGGTATATTTATCAGCAAAAGCAAACTATGATGCAGCCTCTGATGCTATAAAAGCAAACCAAGCAAATGTGCAAAGTGCTATGGCAAGTTTAACCCGTGCCAATAAAGATGTTAGCCGTGCAACGATTGTTGCACCTATGGATGGTGTGGTGAGTTTGTTGCTTGTGAAAAAAGGCGAACGTGTTGTGGGCACAGCACAAATGGCAGGTACAGAAATGATGCGCATTGCAGACCTTAGCAGTATTGAAGCGCAGGTTGATGTTGGCGAGAACGATATTCCTAAAGTAAAAATCGGTGACACTGCTCTTGTTGAAGTGGATGCATTTAATAACCGTAAGTTTAAAGGGATTGTTTATAAAATTGCCAATCCCGAATCGCTTGCATCAACAACAGCATCGTCTTCTATTTCAAATTCTACACAGGTTACAAATTATCAGGTGCATATTCGATTGTTATCAAGCAGTTATCAGGATTTGATTGTGAAAGGGCAGCCTTTTCCTTTCAGACCCAATATGAGTGCAAGCGCTGATATACAAACGAGTACACACAAGAATGTTCTCTCTGTTCCTTTGAATGCAGTTACAACGAGAGATAAAAATTCTGGAAAGGCGCCGAATACAAAAGATCAAAATAATAATAACAACAATAATAATAATGACGGCGAGAGTACAACAGCATCGGGCGATGAGGATATAGAAGAAGTCGTTTTTGTTGTGCAGAAAGACGGAACAGTGCGCAAGAAGCCTGTAAAGACAGATATACAAGATATCAACTACATTGAAATAAAACAAGGTATTAACCTTAACGATGAAGTGGTAACAGGCCCTTACGATGTAGTGAGCAAACAATTAAAAGACAGCACCAAGGTAAAAGTAGTACCGAAAGATCAATTGGTGCAAAGTTTTAAGACACAGTAAGTTTTATAATAGCAGTCTTTACGGCTCCATTTCATTGTTCTCGCTGTATGTTCTTTTGCCATCAGTTTCAGGCCATTTGCGAATTTTTGTAAAAGGCAGTTTCAGCAAATAACCAATGGTAAGTTCTTCTTTGTTATCGTAAGCCGGAACACCAATCACGATTTGATCTTGCGGAATGCCAAGTCTGATAGTGCGATGCATGCGATCCCAAAGTGAAAAGATTACAGAATAATTGCTGTCTGTTTCATCATGAATAACCGAATGATGAATGCCGTGCATTCGTGGCGTTACAATAATTTTATTTAAAATTTTTTCAAGCCTGAAGGGAAGCTTTAAATTGCTGTGATGAAATTGAGTGGCGGCTTCAAAAACAATTTCATAAACCAACACTATTAAAGGCGAAGCGCCGATTAAGAAAACAGCAGCGGCGCGAAAGACTGCAGAGCCAATAATTTCACCAAAATGAAAACGCACTGCCGTTGTTACATCAAGATCATGATCGGTATGATGCACAAGATGAAAACGCCACAATAACGGTATCTTGTGATTCAAAATATGCCAGAGATAATTTGTGTAATCGAGTAAAAGAAATGCAACAATATTGGCAACCCAGTAAGGAAGATGAAGCAAATACATAAGTCCAAAATGCCACTTTTCATTCAACATTGCCAGCCACACCATTTCGGGTATCAGCAAAATTCTTAACAGTGCAAATGCCGGCAATGAAACAATAAAATTAATAATGGTTCGTGCAGTTATTTTCTGAACGCGTTTACGCAGTTGAAATTTTTTTTCTGCAAAAAACAAACAAATAAACATAAGCCATAAAATAGGCGAACCAATTAAATCGAAAATTTCATGAATCATTTTCTCAATTTTTCTCCTTCACTTTTTTTGTTTGAAGCGTAGTATCGTGGATCAAATTTAGTTTTTGCTGTAAATAAGAAGAAGAATGTTTGGGTGGCTTTCCGGATTGCGAGGAAGAAAAATATAAATTTGGCAATTATTAGAACGAAGACGAGTGTTAGCAATATAATTCAATCCGCAAAATGCTCAAGAGTCAGGAAGCCTTGATGCAAATGTATCTGCTTGGTGCAACACCGTATTCTCTTTTAAAAGCCTTGCTGAAAGTAAACAGATCAGGAAAACCGCACAGCGTTGAAATATCGGTAAGAGAATAATTTTCCTGGTGCATTAGTTCTAAGGCGTATTTTAAACGCAATTGCATCATGTATTGATAGGGTGAAATCCCAAACGCCTGCCTGAAACTTCTGAAGAAATGAAATGCAGAAAGATTGCAGTTTTTAGCAACGGTGGCAATATCCGGATTTGCAGAATAAAAAGAATCCATATATTGTTTGCCTTGAAGCAGCCGTTCATAAATTTCTTTTCGTGTGGCAATTTTTTTTGAAGCAATTCCGTTTAGTGAAACATAATTTCCTTTCTCCTGTAAAATAATAAGCTCCACAAGCTGTAAAAACCATTCTTCATTTATCATGCCGTAATAGTATTGTCCGTTTTTTAAAGCGTGCGCCAGTTTTTGCAACTGCTTTCCAAACACTGATTCCTGAACATTGTAAACATGTTCAAAAAAATGGGGGTGATCAAAATAACCCGCCATAAAATTTTCAAGATCAAGTTTGCCGGATGAATGCAAAACAGTGTAAGCTTCAGCGAGAGAGGAAGGGCAAATATCAATACAAATACTTTTTACAGGTTGTTTAGAATCAAAGTAGGCTTTCGCGTTTGGTTGTTTACTTGTGAGTAAAAAATGATCTTGTTCAACCTTGTACTCCTTTTGATCACATCTGTAATAAATGGTTCCCTGCACTACAAACTTTATACTAAAGCTGCGAAAGGCATTGTTGGTAAACCACTCCAAAAGTTCAGAGTAATAAACCCTGTCTGTATTTGCAGGTTTATTGAGAGTAAGTTTGTTAGATTCATTTATAAGATAAACATAACTCATGCTGCTGCCATTGATGCTCAATTTAAAAACAAATGCTTATCAAACTTATCAAAAAAGTATCAGAGGCAGCAACGCGGTATAATAGTTAGCAGGATTTGACAAGTAACTTATTGCATAATTCGTGCGATTTGTGTAATTCGTCTCTCACATTCTATATCCTCTCAAAAATTCTTCTATACTCATTCTTTTTTTTCCCTCAAGCTGAACATCGGTGGCATAAATGTAACCATTGCTGCAAACGAATTTTAAATATGTTTTTCCATCGCTCTTTACAATGCCATTATCAAATGCATTTAATACGGGTTCTTTTGTACAGCGATATATTTTCAGCATTTTATTGTTGAGATAAGTGAATGCGCCGGGATAAGGAGAGAGACCGCGGATTAAATTATAAATTTCATCAATCGTTTTACCCCAGTCAATTTTGCAAGTCTCCGTTAAAATTTTTGGTGCATGAATGATTGACGATTGACGATTGAGGATTGACGATTGAGGCACTTCTTTCAATGTTCCATCGGCTAAACCTTGTAACGTTTTCACCAAAAGATCAGCACCAATAAATTTCATTTTGTCATGCAATTCTCCGACAGTTTCATCTTCACCGATTGAAATTTTTTCTTGTAACAAAATATTGCCTGTATCAATTTCATGTTGAAGTTTAAAGGTGGTAACGCCCGTTTCTTTTTCGCCATTAATGATTGCCCAATTAATTGGTGCAGCACCACGATACTGTGGCAGCAACGATGCGTGAACATTGATTGTTCCAAGCGGTGGCATATTCCAAACAACATCAGGCAACATGCGAAATGCAACTACTGCCTGCACATCTGCCTGCAACGACTTTAGTTCTTCTAAAAAGACAGGGCTCTTTAATTTTTCCGGTTGTAATATTTTCAATCCTTTCCTCACGGAATATTTTTTTACAGCACTCTCATTCACTTTTAAACCACGACCGGCAGGTTTATCAGGAGCAGTAACCACACCAACAATGTTATGTCCTGCATTTACCAACGCATCGAGTGATGCAACTGCAAAATCCGGCGTGCCCATGAAGATAATTTTCATATCATGAATCGGGAGGTGTGAATGGTGAGTCGTTAAAGGTGAGTCGTGAGTGGTGAATGGTGTTTGCATGTTGCAAAAATAGGTGAAGGATAATCATAGATTCTTACTGCAGTAAATACTCTCTGTGCCTTAGCGGGAATCAAAATCGGCGTACAACAAATACTTCATTCTTATTTTTTTAAATGCTTGCAGTTTTGGTTGCCAGCTTTGCCGAATTTCATCTTCTGTTTTACCATCCATAATTTGCTGCATTAACTCGCTGTTGCCCGCAAGTTTGTTAAAGTAAAAATCGGTCGGTTGAGGATTGAATTTTTTTGGATGCAGAAAGAAATTCTCTTTATCAGGAAAAAGTTTATACGATTGCAACAGCCACTTTAATTGAAGTTGGGTGAACTTGCCGTTGTTCGTACCACAGATATTCCATCCATAACATTTTTGGTCTTTCAACTTTGGATCGCTTGCACCAAGCGTGCTGTGTGGCGTAAAGCTGAATAACGTATCAGGCAAATTTGGATGCCCAAAAATTTGAAAAGGATGTTCAGTGCCGCGGCCCTCACTTAAAACAGTTCCTTCAAAAAGGCACGTGTAGGGGTAACAATAAATAGACCCCATATCCGGCAAATTGGGTGAAGGGTTTACCGGCAAAATGTAATGACTTTTATGAGTGTAATTTTTACACTTAATTACGGTGAGTTTAAAGTTTGTCTTCTCACTTTCAAAACCCAAAACTTCACCAATAGAAATATTGCCGTCGGTTTTGCGTGTCACTTTCCACGACAACCATTTTTCACCAAGCAACATTTTTGCGTATTCACCCATTGTCATGCCATATACAACAGGTACGGGTTGCATACCCACAAAACTCCTGAAAGGCGTATCCAGTACGGGTCCGTCAACGTAAAAACCATTTGGGTTGGGACGGTCAAGGATAATCAACGGCAAATTATTTTCAATAGCACTCTCAATAAAATATTGCAGCGACGAAATGTAAGTGTAAAAACGTACCCCGACATCTTGTATATCGAAAACCAAGACATCAACATCACTCACATCGGCTTTCGATGGTTTTGTTTTGCTTCCGTACAAAGAAATAACAGGAATGCCTGTTCGTTTATCGGTATAAGTTTTAATGTTTGCGCCGGCATCTTCAGTGCCGCGAAAGCCATGCTCCGGCGCAAAAATTTTGGTGATGAGAACACCAAGCTTTTTCAAGGTATCTACAACATGAGTATTACCAACCACAGAGGTTTGATTCGCGAATATGCCAATTCGTTTTCCTTTAAGCAACGGAATATATTCCTGTGATTGATATGCACCAGGCAAAATATGGTTTGATGTTTGCAGTTGCTTTTTATTCACACTGTTTACGCTTGGCACAGGTCTTTTAAACGCATTGGTTTTGGTTTGTGCAGATGCAGCAATGATTTGAGCAGATGCTTCAAAAAAAATAGTCAGAAGAAGAATAAGCAATAAAGACTTTTTCATCCGCGAAATTTAATGCGTGAAAGTTAACTAAAAATCGTTGGTGGTAAATTTTTATCAGTTATCTTGCCACAATTGATGTCAGTTATTTTCTAAATTTTATTCTTCGATTAACAAGTTTTCATGCAAGATTTTTGTGAATAAGTTTGAATCGAATTGCTGAGCTGTAATGTTTTTTGAAAATTCTGATGCCGCTTTAAAATTATCTTACAAAAAAAGGTTTTATGCAACAAGTACAAAATGGTGATACTGTAAGAGTGCATTATCACGGAAAATTAGATGATGGTACTACATTCGATTCTTCTACGGGTCGCGAGCCGCTTGAGTTTGAAGTAGGCAGCGGTGCGGTGATTCCCGGCTTCGACGAAGGTGTAAAAGGCATGAGTGTAGGTGAAAAGAAAACCATAAATATACCTGCCGAAGATGCTTACGGTTCTGTTGAAGAAGACAGGATTTTTGAATTTCCCGTAGATCGTTTTCCACCCGATATAAAACCAGAAGAGGGTATGACGCTCAATATGAGCAATGGTCAGGGGGATTATATTCCTGTTGTTATTTCAGAAGTTCGTAACGAAGTTGTGGTGCTCGATGCAAATCATCCTCTTGCGGGCAAAGACCTCACATTCGATATAGAACTCATGGAAATAAAAAACAAGCCTTCACGGATTATTTTGCCTTAATAAAGCTTGAGTGTTTGAGTGTTTGATGGTTTGAGAGTTTGAATGTTGTTGAAACACTTAAGTTTTTTTATTTTTTTGATACGGGCTGAAGTATGCGTGGCATCGTCTGTTGTGTCACTCACTTGTACTTTCCGATCATTATGCAGCATATATTCATCTTCATTTTGTAACTCATCTTACAAAATATTTTTTCTTCTTACAATAGATTTGAACAGAAAAATATTTTCTCCGCTGTTTAAATCACAACTATGTCAACAAGTATCCTCCGCAATAAAAAAGTATTGATAACCGCCGGTCCTACAAAAGAGGCAATTGATCCTGTTCGCTATATCAGCAATCATTCATCAGGCAAAATGGGGTATGCTATTGCAGAGGCATTTTTGCAACATGGCGCTAAAGTTTTTTTAGTATCCGGTCCCGTTTGCATTACTCTGAAACATCCGAATCTTACTCTTGTAAAAGTTAATTCAGCAAATGAAATGTATTTAGCATGTTGTCGTTTCTTTCAAGTGATTGATATAGCTGTATTCGCTGCAGCGGTAGCAGATTACAGACCGGCGCAAATTGCAGAACAAAAAATAAAAAAAGACGACGAAGCTTTCATCATTAAAATGATAAAGAATGTTGATATTGCTTATGAGTTTGGCAAAATAAAAACTTCCCAACAAATTGCCGTTGGCTTTGCACTGGAAACAAATGATGAACTTCAACATGCTGTTGCTAAGCTTTGCAAAAAGAATCTCGATATGGTTGTTTTAAATTCTATGAACGATGCTAACGCAACATTCGGATATGATACCAATAAAATCTGCATTATTAAAAAGAATTTTACTCAAAAAAGATTTGAGCTAAAATCAAAACATGAAGTAGCAGAAGATATAATTAACGAAATAAAAACACACGTAGCACATAAGGAGATTTTCGATAAGGTAAGCGCTGCTTAACTTTATCGCATGAGAATAAAACCATTTTCTTTTTTATTTTTCATGCTTTTTAGTATATCAATTGCCAATGCCCAAACTCCACAGCCTGTCAAACATTTTGAACACAGCGATTTTTCAAAAGAAGACAGTGTTCGTCTTTTGCAAGAGTTTGGAAAATATAAAACACTCATTCCGCAATTTGCTTTACCAACGCTTGTAGCGCTTTCTTTTTATCCCGAGCTGAAGAATACGCCTATACGTTTTATTTACAAACCTGCCATTGCCACCCTTACGACTAAGCCAAATTTTCCATCTTTATTATTGACCGGCAACAGACGAACATTCACCATTATCATCAGCGACAGTTCCATGCAGCAAATTCAACCGGTAATATTACCCAAGATGGATTTCAATGCACAGGTGGGTATTATCGGGCATGAGCTTGGTCATGTTGCAGATTTCAAACAACGAACATTGTTATCCCTTATCGGTTCAGGAATCGGTCATTTATTTTCTGCGAGCTATATAGACAGGTTTGAATTCAGAACGGATAGTATTTGTATCGCGCATGGGCTCGGTTATCAACTGCTGGCATGGAGCAATTTTATTCGAAACACAATGCATACAACAAACTGGGAAGGTGCAGACAATATCAATAAAATGCCTATGATGCGCGAACGCTACATGAATCCGTCAACCATTGAAAAATATATCTCGAAGATGCCAATCTATAAAACCAGTTAATTAAATTACTTTATGCATGAAGGGCAGGAAGCATACGTATTGCCAAAATGTTCTTTGATAAAAGAGTAATGTTGCAGGCCATTTTTCGGATTTGTATAAAGCACAATCCAGTCGTTGTATTGAACTGCCTTTGCATGCAGCTCAACAGGTGAAGCAACAAAGTCTTTCACCACTTCATTTATTTTGTCTCCATTGCTGCCTACGATTAAATAATAATTTTGTTTGCCTTCGTTATCAGTTACTTTCAACATAGGAGGCATACCGCCAAGAATACAACGTATTGCGCAATCTTTGTGTGGTTTACCTTCGCCTGGTTTCATCACACCAAAATAACATTTAGGATCAACAATCTCTCCCTTTACATCTATTGTTCCGAGCTCTGTTATTTTTGATGAAACTTCAGCAATTTTATTTTCTGCAACACTCAATAATGGCTTATCATTTTCGTCAATCTGCATTAATAATTTTCCATCATTGTACAACAATGTTCCTTTTAGAATGATTTCTTTTCCCTGCAAGAGAGTATTTTTTTCTGTTTCAAGGAGAGCTATAATTCCTTCAGCACCATGTTTACCGTAACCAATCAACGGAACAGTGATATAATTTTTATTGCCCCAAATATCTTTTCCATCAATTATTTTCAAATTGGGCACAGGAGTGTTGGAATAGATTCCCTTTACTTCGGTAAGTGTTCCAAATTCAAAATTGCCGGTACCGAATTTCTTTTGCGATAATGCAAGCAATACTCCGAGCACAATTACAAGCGTGAACAATACAAGCAGATATTTTTTTATTGTAATTGCAAAGATGGGGGGAGCATTCCCCATCCAGCCGATATAAAATTCTTCGTTCTTCATTGTTATATTTTTTTATGAGCCCAACTTCATTGCTGCTATTATTCTTTGTTGCGTGGTCGCAGACCACGAGAAAGGTTTGTGTGCTGCATCGGGGCACTCTTCAACGCTTATAATTCTCTTGGGCACTATGACGCTCGTTCTTCTCCTTTTACGCTTTCTGTTTCTAATTTTCGGTTTTGTATATTTATCACCGCTCCAGGTCTTTCTGTTCCTTCAGGATAAGGCAAAGGATTTACCCAAACATCATTATCAACAAGCTTTACATCGTACGTTGCAACTTTCTCTTTAAACGGTGGCGGCGATTGTCCATTGTGAGGTAAGTATTGATAGCCGTGCCAAGGACATGTAATGCAGCCATCCAAAACTCTTCCCTCACCCAATGGTCCATTCTGATGTTTGCATACATTACTTATCGCAAATAATTTACCCGCGGTTTTAAAAACAGCAATGCGTTCATTTTCTATGCAAAACATTTTTGCGCGGTCTTCAAGGATGTTATTTACGTCGCACACTCTTACATAACCATTCTGCTTTAGTTTGTATTCAATATTATCTTTTCTTACTTCTCTTGCTCCTGCAATTAAATGCAAAGTAATAAGCGTTGTTGCGCCAACAGCGATAATAATAATAAACACTGGATTTGTTTCATATTGAATAACACCCAACATTACATGCATCACCACAAGAAAGTATGCGAGATAAACAAACATGTGCAGTGTTTTCCAAACTTTTGGTGAAAGATTGTGCAGCCAAAAATCATGACTGGTAATTGCCATTAAAAAGAAAATGATGAGCGCAAAAAATCCCAGCGACTGAAAAGGAAAATCGGCGAGAGAATCATAATGCGTATTGGATGTAAACAACGAAACAAATGGATTTACATTTCCAAGTGAATGAAACTGTAAAATGCTGAAAACTCCATGCACAAGGACTATACAAAACATCGTAACTCCGATATGACGACGGTTGTACAACAGCGGTAAAAATTTATTATTGATGCGTGTTAACGGACCAATACTTAATATTACATGCAGCAGAATCAAGGCTAATGTTGACGTAGAGCGAATAAGAGTCGTTTCAAAAGTGTACTCAGGATTGAATATGGCAGTAAGCACAATAAAGGCTGCTAAATAACTAACACAAAATGCAAACATCAGCCAATCGTATATTTTCTTCTGACGGTTCCAACCGACTGCAAGATATGATGCACCCATGCCCCCTCCTTACTCCCCCTTAAGGGGGGAGATTTTAAAATGTTATTGAATCAATTGTTTTTTGATGAATGAAGTCGTAAAGAATAAAATGATAATTGTTATCCGAATTTTTCTTCAACTCAAAATGATAAGTTCCTCTTGCTTCAATTCTTCCGATTAATACAGCATCAGCAATATTATTTGTGTTTGCCGTGTTTTGATAAATTGTTGCTGTTGGGTAAGTCAAAGTTTTCTTGTTTATCCATTCTAACTGAAGTTGTGACGTGTCACTGTTGCTTCTTATATTAATTGTATAACTTTCTTTATTAAGAGATTTTAAGATAATGGGCAAAGCTACAGTGGCAGCAGGTTGCAGCAATTTGTCTTGCGGCAATTCCGGCCGCACAAGAATAGCGCTGATAATACCAATTGGTATCAATACTGCCCATGCAGTCCAGATTTGTAAATGTCTTTTGCGTAGCGGTTTTATCATAAACCCCCACCCCTAAAGGGGAGTATTTTAAATTGTAGAAAACTTTATTATGTTCAGTTATATTCTGCAGTAAAAGAGTGCGACGCAACGGAAGTTTCATTTATGCACTTCAGTTGGTCTCATAAAATTCTTTTTCATCTTTATCCATTTCTTTAGCAACACGGGCCAAAACACAATTGTGCCCGGAATGATGATAATGCGAAACCCAATGCTGCTGCCATGTGCACCTTCATCAATTACATCAACACCTTTTATGATGAATGGAATCATGAATGCAAAACCGAACGCCAAATAAATGGCAATGATGAAGAGGAAAATTTCTACAAATAGCATCTTAATTATTTTGATGGTCAACAATAAGTACACTATTGAAACCACTGAAACCATCCGGCTCGCGGAACGGATTATCAATGTCTTCCATCCAGTGATGTTTGTCAATCAAAAATTTGTAATGATATTTGCCCTGCGGCAACATCGGTATCTCAATTTTCCAGAGCCCATTGTTTGCAGGTTCCATCAGCAACACATCCTGCGCCCAATGATTGAAAGTTCCTGAAAGAGAAATTTCTTCCGCGCAAGTATTTTCAATGTAAAACTCAATTGTTCTTTTCTGCCGGTTTATAAAGGGCGATGTATATGGTTTCATGATGTTTTCTTTTTGTAAAACTTTCAGGATTGCTTTACGTGGTTTGATAATGCCAAAACCTTGTCGTTCTGGTGAAATACTCTCGATTCTTTTTGCTGTGCTGAATAAAATATGACGGATTTTCTTTACGGTAAGGTAGGGATTTATTTCGAGCATTTGCACTATAACACTGCACACAATCGGTGCAGCAAATGAAGTGCCGTCAACATGCATATAATGCGGGGAAACGTATTTACAACTTTGGATGCGTTTAGTAATTGCATTTCTTTTTTCCGTAGCTGTTAATTGTAAAACATTTTCGTCCAACTCTGTTCGATGAACTTGTTGTAGCAATTTTTTATCCAAATCTTTATCGCTTGCATTCAACAAATCATATAATACACCTGCTTCAAGATATTCTTTTGTGTTTGGTAAAATAGGTACTGCCAGCCATATTGCAGGTGCAACAAGTTCAGGCTTCATTAAATTATCAACAGTTACCCCGTAGGTAGAATGATATGCTTTGATAACATCGCTCCCAATACTATTCTCATCATCCACACCTCCAATTGCAATTACATTCAAAGCATTTGCGGGCGGAAGAATGTTTCCGGTCTCATCATTACCAACCGCTGCAACAACTATAATATTTTGTTCGATTAATTTTTCTGCAAGCACATCAACTTTACTTTCTTTATAAGAATACAATTCGTCGGCGCCTAAAGAAATGTTTACAATGCGAATGTTATATTCTTTATGATGCAGTAAAATCCATTCAAATGCTTTCGCAATATTTTCTGTGGTTATTTTTCCCTCATCATTTTGCACTTTTACCAGCACCAGCTCTGCATCACTTGCAATACCTTTATATAAACCTTTACTTAAGAAACCATCTCCTGCACAAACAACAGTGGTCATGGTGCCATGCCATGCACCGACCTCACTTAAACCCTCCAGAGCAATCGGGACAGGTTCTTCAAAAGAGAAGGCTTTTTGCGAGTTCGTAACGTCAATTATTTTTTTGATGCGATTTTTATGTGCAACAAGATCGGGGTGAGGATAAAAGCCACTATCAATAAAACAGATCGTAACACCCTTACCTGTAAAGCGGGGATGTGCATCAACGCGTAAAGGGGTTGGAAGAATAATAAATTTATCAGCGCTCTTTACGGGAAAATGAGGACCAATCTCGGGCAATATTCTTTGTTCACGAATAACTTCAACATAATAATAATCTACACAGCGACTGCAAATGCCATCTTGCTCAACCCATTGAGGATTTTGCTTTTTAATGCGATCTAAAACAGATCGTTCATCATCAATATGAAAGCGGTATAGCAGTTTATCTACTGCATCGTTACACAAAGGACAAATAATTTTTTCGCAGTTGTTCATGATTGATAATATTGCTGCAAAGAGAATTCAAAAAGAAAATTTTGTTTGTCGTGCAGGTGACGAAATAATTTTTAATTGGACAAGTTTATAATTGTTTATTAAACTATTTTTAGGTTAACCATATTAATCATATAAATCGTGAGATATTATTTCACGTATTGCTCAATCAGCATTGCATGTCCGTCCGGATCTCTTACAATAAATGCTTTTATATGTTTACCATCCTTTGTTTGCAAATGCGCCAATTCTTTTGAAACAAACTTGCAACCTGCAACCTGCAACCGATTATATAAACTTTCTGCATCATCAATAACTAAAGTGGTTTGCCAATGCCAGATATCATTTGCCTTTGAATCTGCAGGATAAGGTTTGCCTGCACCCGGTTTCAGATATTGCAGAAACTCAATACCGGCGCCCCTTTCTGCACGCAAGCCAGTGATGTGCAAGCTTGCATTTTCAACATTGTTTAAACGCGCCTGCTCAATTCCCATATTCCAGCTTTCGCCTTTGCGCTGAATGCCGAGAAGGTCTTGATAAAAATGCAAACTGTTTTCTGTGCTACTTATTCCTATGGCAGTATGATCTATTCCAAGGAAAATTTTGCCTTCACTATTTTGCCATTTCGGTTGACCTTTCCCTTTTGGAAAATAAATGAGTTCGAGATTGTGCATATCCGGATCATGAAAATAAAATGCACGAATGCCCGCCGCGGCAGCATTGCTTGCAGGAATTGTTTGCGGCATTGTTGATACATGCATTACCATGTACTTATGCAATTGCTTATAAGCTTTATCCATATCGCTCACAACGATAGCTATGTGTTGAAAATAAAGATCGTTGCTTTGTGCATCTTCAGGAATACTTCTTCCACCGCTTGTTAAATAATCGGTCAACTCAATCTGTTCATCACCTAATTGCATACGCACAACACGAATGTTTAAACCAAATACACCTTCAAGCTTTTCATACTCATCACCGGCAAATTCTTCATCACTTATCTTTTTGAATCCTAATGCTTCAGAATAAAACTTTACAGAAGTATTCATGTCTTTAACCGTAATTCCTATCGGTCCAACTGCCTTCACCTGTGAAAAGGAGAAGGAAGAAATAATGACAATTAAGTTCAACAATAACATCCATCTTTTCATACAATAAATTTTTTTTGTTTGTTCATCAGACATTCTTTTACAATAATCTTATTTCGATTGGAGCGGTTTCTTTTCTGCACAAAAAGAAATATTTCAGCAGCGCTTAACATGCCAACAAATGGAATTAACATATAAATCCAGAATGCAGTATAGATGTGTGCAGGAAATGCGCTGGCAAAGCTTCGTGCAGGGTTCATTCCAAAACCGGAGATTGGTCCTGCAACAATTACATACATACACACAAAACATCCGGCGATTATTCTTGAAAACTTTTTTAGTCTCGCATGTTCCGATGAAAATAAAACCATTGCCATCATTAGAACTGCGATAATAAATTCTGTGATTGCTGCCAATGCAATACCGTATTTTCCGGGAACTGTTACAGCATAATTTACAGGTGATGCAGTTAATGCTTTTCCCAATAAAGCGGCCATGATATAAACGGCGAGTGTACCACCAATAAATTGAAAGACGATATAGAACATTGCATCGTACCTGCACATTTTATTTAAACGCAAAAAAGTTATAGTGACAGCAGGATTGATGTGTGAGCCCGATGGCGCTGTGAAAGGAGAATAAAAAATAAACAATGCAGTCGCACCCATTAAAATTCCGTTTGCCACATTTCGCACCTCATCATTTGAAAAAGTATAATGAAATGAGGCATCGTTTCCCCAAAATAATGCGCTGAAGAAGCATGCAGAGATCATAAAAATGGCGAGACCAAATGCTTCCTGTAAATAGTGTATCCAATTCTTTTTGAAAGAAACCTTCAGTTGTGTAAAGCCAATTTTACCGGAATAAACGCGTATGGGCATTGCTCTCATAATGCAAAGAGAAGAATGAAAGAGAGAATCAATTGTCGTGTATCTGACGAAGTAATTTTCATAATAAGTAATTCCTGAATTAATGAGTTACCCAATAGAGCAGATGTTTAATTCTGCTGATAAACTAAAAATCCAGAACTTAGAACACAAAACATAAACCTAAAAAGCAATACACTGTTTCATGGAAAAATTTATCCTCGCCTTTGACCAGGGCACTACAAGTTCAAGAGCTATTGTATTCGATAAAAATGGAAGTATAAAATCTGTGGCGCAAAAAGAGTTTACTCAAATATTTCCAAAACCCGGTTGGGTAGAACATGACCCTATGGAGATATGGAGCACACAACTTGGTGTTGCAGCAGAAGCAATAACACAAGCAGGTTTGACCGTAAAAGACATTGCGGCAATTGGCATCACCAATCAAAGAGAAACAACTGTGGTGTGGGATAAGCAAACCGGTATGCCAATTTACAATGCAATTGTTTGGCAAGATAGAAGAACAGCAAGTTATTGCGACCACTTAAAACAACAAGGCTACTTACAAACCATTCAACGTAAAACAGGTTTAATAATAGATGCGTATTTCTCTGCCACCAAACTTAAATGGATTCTCGATAATGTAGAAGGCGCAAGAGATAAAGCAACAAAAGGTGAATTGTGTTTTGGCACGATTGATACATGGTTGTTATGGAAACTTACTAACGGCATGGCACATGCAACAGATGTAAGCAATGCATCGCGAACGATGTTATACAATATTAATACACTCACTTGGGATGATGAGCTTTTGCAATTAATGGAAATTCCAAAAAATATTTTGCCCGATGTAAGAAGCAGTAGTGAAGTGTATGGACATACACAAAATATTTTAAGCGCACACCATATTCCTATTGCGGGGATTGCTGGAGACCAGCAAGCCGCATTGTTTGGACAAATGTGCACACTGCCGGGCATGGTAAAAAACACTTACGGTACAGGGTGTTTTATGTTGATGAATACAGGAACGCTTCCCGTTTTTTCAAGCAACAATTTACTTACAACCATTGCATGGCAAATTGATGGTAAAACAGAATATGCTTTGGAAGGAAGCGTGTTTATTGCCGGTGCTGTTGTACAGTGGTTGAGAGATGGGTTGCATTTAATACGTACATCGAACGAGACTGAAGCATTAGCTCAACAAGTAACAGGCAGCGACGGTGTTTATATTGTTCCTGCATTTGCAGGTTTAGGTGCACCTTATTGGAATCAACATGCAAGAGGCACTATTGTTGGCATTACAAGAGGCACATCTGCTGCACACTTTGCAAGAGCAGCACTGGAAAGCATTGCTTATCAAACAATGGATGTGGTAAATGCTATGCAATCAGATGCAAACATCACTGTAAAAGAATTGCGTGTTGACGGCGGCGCAACTGCCAATAATTTTTTGATGCAATTTCAAAGCGATATTTTAAATACAAAAGTTATACGGCCAACAATTACAGAAACAACAGCACTCGGTGCTGCGTATTTAGCAGGCCTTGCAGTCGGTTATTGGAAAAACATGGAAGAGATAAAACAGCAGTGGCAGGTAAATAAAATATTTGAACCGATTATTACTGAAAAGGAGAGAAAAGATTTAGCGAGTGATTGGAAAAGAGCAATTCGTACAGCGCAATTTTGGACGGAAGAATAATCTTTAATTTCTGATTTTGAGATTTCTGATTTGAGATTTCATTCGAAAAATCGGACATCAAAATCAGACATCTGACATCAGAGATCATACATCATCTTGAAGATGTCACAAAATAAAAGGTGAAGAACTACTGATTCTCCACCTCTTGTTGCGGAACATATCACCCGCCGTTAAAATGTCGCTTTACGGAGCAACAATCATTATACCCGAAAGGTACTTATTCATTTGATACGAGCAAGAAAAATCACCTTAAAATTTTTGCTATTGCACATATTAATTTAAAGGTGTAATTTATCCTTTTTGCTCAAAAGTTCCTCAACAGTTTCCTTGTACATTTCATCGGGCACACAACAATCAACCGGACATACAGAAGCGCATTGAGGCTCTTCATGAAAACCCTGACATTCGGTACATTTATTCGGAGTAATATAATAGGTGTCTACACTAATCGGCGCAAATCTTTGCTCTGCATCTACAACAGTTCCATCCAATAAAGTAAACGGGCCTTTTACTGTTGTTCCATCTGCAATTGCCCACTCCACACCACCTTCATATATGGCATTGTTTGGGCATTCGGGTTCACATGCTCCGCAGTTGATGCACTCTTCAGTTATTTTAATAGCCATAGGAATGATTAATTTTGAGGTTTTTATTTAGATGAATTTCAATATTAGTCCCAAATATAGTTTAGAGATTTAAATTTTATTCATGGATTTACAACAACGTGTTAACATCTTGGTTCGCCTTGGCGAATATATGCAAAATGATGCTGTAATTTTTGACGCCATAAAAAAGAAAGCACAAAAAGAAAATCCTTGGTTTACACAAGAATTTATTGGGCTTGCTATAAAAAATATTGCTGATAATTTTTTACAGAAAGATAAACTTGAACAGTGGATTCAACAATACAATACAAATGAAGATGACGGAACATCAAAAACAGTTGGTATTGTTATGGCAGGAAATATTCCTCTTGTTGGTTTTCATGACATAATGTGTGTGTTTATAAGCGGACATAATGCACTTATAAAGCCATCTTCAAAAGATGAAATTTTGATAAAGCATCTTGTACAAAAAATGTACGAGTTTAATGAAGGTGTACAAAACAAAATTTCTTTTGCAGAGATGTTAAAAGGTTGTAATGCTTATATTGCAACGGGCAGCAACAACTCTGCAAGATATTTTGAATATTATTTTGGAAAATATCCTTCCATTATTCGCCGCAACAGAACTTCAGTTGCAGTGTTGGATGGAACAGAAACACAAAACGAGCTCGATAAACTTGCGGATGATATTCAACTCTATTTTGGATTGGGTTGCAGAAATGTAACCAAATTATATGTACCCAAAAACTATGATTTCATGCCGCTGCTTAACACTTTAAAAAAGTATGACCACTTTACCGATCTTCATAAATACAAACATAATTATGATTATCATCTCGCATTGCTTATCATGAATAACAAATATTACATGAACAATGGTTCAATAATTCTCACCGAAAATGAATCATTGTTCTCGCCGGTTAGTCAGGTAAATTATGAGTTTTATGATGACATGCATTTATTGAATGAGCAGCTAAAAACGAATGACGATATTCAATGTATCGTTGGTCATAACTTCATCAACTTTGGCGAAGCTCAATCGCCGGAATTAGATGATTATGCTGATGGGATTGATACGATGAAGTTTTTGAGTAAACTTGGAGTTTGAAAGTTTGGAGCGTTTGAAAAGTTTGAAAGTTAGTTCTATAGTTATTAATAGCTTCCCGAAAAAGTTTTTCAAACTATCAAACATTCAAACAATCAAACTCGCCTAAAAATATTTGGCAAAAACCTTCCTTCCCTTTGAAAGTTTGAGCGTTTGAAAGTTAGTTCTATAGTTATTAATAGCTTCCAAAAAAAGTTTTTCAAACTATCAAACATTCAAACAATCAAACTCGCCTAAAAATATTTGGCAAAAACCTTCCTTCCCTAACATTATCCTCACATTTTTCTTATCTATATTTTCCTAACTTCGCAGCCTTTTAAAAACTATCAGGGATTTTTTAGCAGCATGAGCGCCAAATACAAGGAATTTTCTGGTTTAAATCTTCCGACAATTGAAAAGGAAATATTAGCCAAATGGGCTACAAATAAAGCATTCGAAAAAAGTGTGGAATTGCGTGAAGGTGCAACACCCTTTGTTTTTTATGAAGGTCCCCCCAGCGCTAATGGTATGCCTGGCATTCACCATGTTATGGCAAGAAGTTTAAAAGATATTGTTTGCCGTTACAAAACGATGCAGGGTTATCAGGTAAAACGTAAGGGCGGTTGGGATACCCACGGCTTACCGATAGAAATTGCGGTAGAAAAAGAATTGGGAATAACAAAAGAAGACATTGGAAAGAAAATATCCATTCAGGATTACAACCAAAAATGTCGGGAGGCTGTATTACGCTATAAAGATAAATGGGATGAGCTCACAGTTAAAATGGGTTATTGGGTTGATTTAAATAATCCTTATATCACGTTCGATAATAAATATATTGAAACTTTGTGGTGGCTGTTAAAACAACTCTACAATAGAGATTTATTATTTGAAAGCGTAAGCATACAACCTTATTCACCCGCTGCAGGTACCGGATTAAGTAACGCGGAATTAAATCAGCCGGGTACTTATAAAGATGTGAAGGACACGAGCTGCGTGGCGATGTTTAAAGCGGTAGAAAATGAAAGGAGTACATTCTTATTCGAAGCGGTTAATAAAACCCTCTCCTTAGGAGAGGGTTTGGGTGAGGTCTTCTTCCTCGCATGGACAACCACGCCATGGACACTTCCTTCAAACCTCGGCTTAACCGTTGGCGCTAATATTGATTATGTTCTGGTAAAAACTTTTAATCCCTATACACATCTTCCTATAAATATAATTCTTGCCAAAGCCTTACTCGATAAATATTTTAAAGCCGAAGGTGAAAATGGTGATTTTGATAGATATGGCTCCCTCCCCTTTGGAGAACCTGTCCCGAAACTTCGGGAGGGTCGGAGTGAAGTCTTGCCTTGGAAAATAATGGCTGAATTCAAAGGAAAAGACCTTGAAGGTATCTCTTACGAACAACTACTTCCTTTTGAAGCCAACAAAACCGACAATCCGAACGCCTTTAAAGTTTTGCTCGGTGATTTTGTAACCACTGATGAAGGTACCGGCATTGTTCATACGGCTCCAGCTTTTGGCGCTGATGACTTTAGAATCGGCAAGAAATACGACATCGGTATTTTGGTAATGGTTGATAAGCAGGGAAAATTTATTGATGGCATGGGCGAGTTTAGCGGTCGTTATGTAAAGAATTACAAAGATGACCCGAATTACGAAGATGTAAACGTTGACATCTGCGTAAAACTCAAGAAAGAGAATCGTGCCTTTAAAGTTGAAAAATACGAACACAGTTATCCGCATTGCTGGAGAACAGATAAACCCATTTTGTATTACCCGCTTGATGCATGGTTTATAAAAACCACTGCTTTAAAAGACAGGATAGTTGCATTAAATAATACCATCAACTGGAAACCGAAATCAACGGGTGAAGGTCGTTTTGGTAACTGGCTGGAAAATATGGTTGACTGGAACCTTAGTCGCAGCCGTTATTGGGGAACGCCGCTGCCGGTTTGGAGAACTGAAGATGGCAGCGAAGAAATCTGTATAGGCTCCATCGAAGAGTTAAACGACGGAATAAGAAAAGCCAATGAAGTATTAGGTGGTGATGTAAATAAAAATTATCTGCGCGAAGGCATTCTCGATTTGCATAAACCTTATGTAGATGAGATTGTATTAGTTTCCTCATCAGGCAAACCACTGAAACGTGTTTCTGACCTTATTGATGTATGGTTCGATTCCGGTTCTATGCCCTATGCGCAATGGCATTATCCATTCGAAAACAAAGATTTGGTGGATGAAGGCAAAGCATTTCCAGCAGATTTTATCGCCGAAGGCGTTGACCAAACCCGTGGCTGGTTTTATACCTTACATGCTATTGCGGCGATGCTCTTCGACAGTGTTGCTTACAAAACCTGTGTTTCCAATGGTTTGGTGCTTGATAAGAACGGCAATAAAATGAGCAAACGCTTGGGGAATGTTGTTGACCCGTTCAAAACCATTGAAACTTTCGGCGCCGATGCAACTCGCTGGTATCTTATTACAAATGCTTCGCCGTGGGACAATCTAAAGTTCGACAGCGACGGCATCAGGGAAGTTCAGCGTAAATTCTTTGGTACATTATATAATACGTACCAGTTCTTTGTTTTGTATGCCAATGTGGATGGCTTTGCATTCAAGGAGGAATATATTCCATTAAAGGAACGTCCTGAAATTGATAGGTGGATATTATCATCTCTCAACACACTCATTAAAAAAGTAAACGAGGCAATGGACGATTATGAACCTACTGTTGGCGGTCGCTTAATAGAAGAATTCACAGATGAACATCTGAGCAACTGGTACGTTCGCCTCTGCCGTCGTCGTTTCTGGAAGGGCGAATATGAGCAAGATAAGATAAGCGCTTATCAAACATTATATGAATGTCTCGAAACGATTGTTCGTTTAATTGCACCCATCTCTCCCTTCTTTAGCGATGGCGTTTTCAAAAATCTAAATGAAGTAACGGGTCGCCTCAAAGCGGAATCTGTTCATCATACAGATTTTCCTAAGGCAAACGAATCAGTAATTGATACTTCGCTGGAAGAACGAATGCAACTTGCGCAAGACGCATCATCTTTAATATTATCACTCCGCAAAAAAGTGAATATTAAAGTTCGTCAACCATTACAAAAAGTATTAATACCTGTGCTCAATCCTCAAATGAAAGTGCAGTTGCAAAAGGTTGAAGAACTTATAAAAGCCGAAGTAAACGTTAAGGAAATTGAATACATCGGCGATACTGAAGGCTTTATCAAAAAGAAAATCAAACCCAACTTTAAAGCCCTCGGCACCAAGCTGGGTAGTAAAATGAAAGCCATTAGCGCGGCAATCGCCGGTTTTAGCCAGCATGATATCGCTACTCTCGAAAAAGAGGGTACGTTTACCATAAATCTTAATGGAGAAAGCATACAACTATCAATAAACGAGGTGGAAATCGCCGCCGAAGATATTCCCGGCTGGAGCGTTGCATCAAAAGGCAAGCTCACCGTTGCCCTCGATATTACCCTTTCCAGCGAGTTAAAACAGGAAGGTGATGCACGGGAATTCGTAAATCGCATACAAAATATTCGAAAAGAGAGCGGTTTTGATTTAACAGACCGTATATTCGTGAAATTGCTTGAAAACGATTTGCTGAAACCCTCCATTAATCAATTTAAAAACTATATTTGCGCGGAAATTTTGGCAGATAACCTGACTTGGGTGCCCGAAATGCAGGACGGCACAGAAATCGAGGTTAATGATATTCTGTTGAAAGTGAGCGTAAATAAAAAAGGTTAAATGTATGGCTACAAAAAAGACCGTGGCAAAGAAAGCTGCTCCTGCAAAAAAGATTGCAAAGCCGGCAGCGAAATCGCACAAACCCGCCCCTAAGAAAACTGTAAAACATGCACCTGTAAAATCAGGGAAAGCCGCTGCCAAGCCTGCGGCTAAGAATGCAAAGAAATCCGCTGTAAAATCAGCGGCTAAGAGTGCTCATCCACAGCCCAAGCCGGTTAAAAAACCTGCCGACAAAAAGGTAGCAAAACCTATGGCTAAAGTTGTTGAAATGAAGGAAGTAAAGCATGTTGAAAAGATTGCTGCTAAACCTGCAAAACCGGAACCTGTTAAAGAAGTAAAGATTCCGAAGACGTCTGTAAAAACGAGTGTTCCCTATCAGCCGGGGTACACGCCGCTTGAAAAACGAGCTGAATCATCTAAAACGAACGAACCATTGGTACGATATAGTGACGCAGATCTTGCAGAATTCAGAAGTCTGATTGCCAAAAAGTTAGAAGCTGCAAAGAAAGAACTCGCATATTTACAGGGGCTTATAACGAGAAAAGACGACATGGGCGGCGATGAAACCGATAACCGCTACATGACTATGGAAGACGGTAGCATGAGCATGGAACGTGAACAGTTAAGCCAAATGGCAAGCCGCCAAATTACGTACATAGACCATCTCGAAAAAGCGTTGATACGCATCGAAAATAAAACCTATGGTATCTGTCGCGTAACCGGAAAACTCATAGATAAGGCTCGTCTTCGCGCTGTACCGCATGCTACATTAAGTCTTGAGGCTAAACTTGGTCTGGTAAAACCCAACAGCAACGAACAATAAATACGAACGCACAATAGTTAAGGTCGCTATTTTTTAGTGGCCTTTTCTTATTTGTGGGTTGTGCATGCTGTGTGTGGAATTTTTATAATACCGGCTATAGTTTTTCATGGCGTCTTCGTTGCGTCGCAATCACTTTATCTGTAGAATAGATGGCATCTGTAGTGTTCGGGTTTTAAGTTGCTCCCATCATTTTTGGGACAAAAGTGACTGGTGTGACATTAGTGATTGTCCCACCGGTCCCCCCAAGTCTCTCTTGTCCCACAAACAAAAATCTATCTTTGCAAAAACGCCAGCCATATATGCTCAAAAAACTCCGCACTGTTATTTACCATGTCAATGATATTAAAAAAGCGAAACAATGGTACATCAGAGTTACAGGCATTCAACCTTACTTCGATGAACCCTTTTATGTTGGCTTTAATATAAACGGTTTTGAGCTTGGCTTAGACCCCGACAACACAGATATACTACAAGGCAACAACTCCATCGCTTACTGGTCTGTTGATAATATTGATAAAGCCGTAGAAACATTTACAAACAACGGCGCTATAGTGGTAAGTCCTGTGCAAAATATTGGCGGCAATATTTCTGTTGCAATTGTAAGAGATCCATTTGGAAATCATGTGGGGTTGATACATGAGGGATAGTATTATTTATTCAGAATTTTTTCTTAGTGGGTTACGAGCACTAAGCTTTGCATATATAAAGGAGTTATAATGTAGTGATGAATAGAATTACTGAATGTAAAAGAGTGCGACGCAACCGCAGATTCATAGTAGCAATACTGCCTGGCTCATAAAAAATCATAAACTCTTTATCCAAATTTTCATTATAAAAAAACAAAAGCCCCGGTAGAAACCGGAGCCGGAATTATAATGCACATAAGAAAAAGTTTATTGTTGACCGCCTGTATTTACACGGTTTTGTTCATCATCTGCTGCTGTGGTTCTGCGGCGCGGCTGCTGCCCGTTTGCTTTTCCAAAACGATAAGTGAGCGTAAGAATGAGACGCCTGTTATCCCATTTGCTCCTGATTTGTGTAAGCCCTTTATTTAAATCAGTGCTGCCGCGAAAACGCATTACATAAAACGGATCTCGCACATTTAGGCGAACAGTGCCTTTGCCTTTTAAAACCTGTTTACCGCCACCCAGCGAAAAGAAACCCATCGGCTTTGCAAGAATAGCGCTGCCATCAAGATTCTTAGAGTTATACCAGCCGCTCAACTCTGCAGTCCATCCTTTGTTGAAAGTGAACTGATTGCTAAGGTTCGCATTGAATGCCGTAATGCTTACATCAATGTTTTCATTGTCTATAACGCCCTTGTAATGATTATTGAACACATTGGCAAAAGCATTGAGCGACCACCACTTTTTTAGTTTGCGATTGTAATTAACGGAAACTCCTATGTTTTTATTGGATGCAATGTTTTGAGTGGTTTGATAAGTGGTATAATTGGAATCGCCCGGTTCTTTTCTGGTTATGAGCACATCGTTAATGATGTCAGAAACGGAAGTGTAATTCGCTGCGATATTCAACTGCCCTTTGTAATTATAACTCAACTCTATGTTATGACTGAACTGCGGCTGCAGATCGGGATTGCCCTGCTCATACGTGTACCGGTCTAACTGATATTGAAAAGGATTAAGCTGCCTGTACCCGGGGCGTTCAATTCTTCTTCCGTAAGAAAGTCCGAAAGTGTTGTTGTCATTTAAATTATAACTGAAATATGCGGTTGGGAATAACTTTGTGTAATTCTTTTTGAATGAAATATTCTTTGTTACTTGATTGCCTTCTGCTATAGTTTGCTCTGCGCGCAAGCCCAGTTGTATCCCGAATTTCTTTATCTGCTTCTGCACATTCACATACGCCGCGTTGATGTTTTCTTTGTAAATAAAATGATTGCTTCTTGTTTTATCGTCTGTCCATTTGTTTTGAAGCGAATCATAAATGGTGTACTGCGCATCGTTGTCTGTTTTCACATAGCTCAATTTTATACCGGCTTCAAGTGTAGCATTATTTTTTAAAGGCTGTTTGTAATCACTTTTAAAACTGTATATGTCTATGTTTGCCGGGAGATAACCATTCAATAAGAATGGTGGCTCCGAAGGTGAATCATCCGCATTATACAAATAGTTATAAGAATATTGTTTGCCCTTTGTGCGATACAAAATATAATCGGCATCTGCAGAAAGCTCTTTGCCTTTATCATCCAGCTTTTGTTGAAGGTTTAAGTTGAAGCCAACATTTGTCCATGGATCGTTGGTTTCCGAAGATGCATCGTTGTATTGAACAAAACGATGCAAACTGTCGAAAATATTCGCAGTGCCTGTTGAGCGAAATTTTCTTGTATCAATAAAACCATTTACTGCAAAACCGAGTGTTGTTTTTTTATTTGCGAAATAATCAACACCTGCTTTAAAATTTTGAGGACGTCCTGAATATCTTCCAAACGTATGTTGGTCAACATAACGATTAAATGGCAAACTTCTGCCATCTCTTAAACTTCTGTAAATGTAAATATCATTGAAGCCTTCCCAATACGAGTAGCCATAACTGCCATAATAATTTGTTTTGCCTTTGCGCCAGTTAAAGTTTGCACTATTGGTGTTCTTAAAATATTTTGCAACAATGGCGCTTGTTGTAATGCTGCCATTAAAACCATTGTTTGCATTCTTCTTTGTTTTAAAATTGATGATTCCCGAATTGCCGGATGCATCATATTTAGCAGAAGGTTGTGTCATCAATTCAATTTGGTCTAACTGATTTGATGGAAGATTCTTGAGATAATTTGTAAGGTCTTGTCCGCTTAAGTATGCAGGTTTGCCATCAATAAAAATTCTTACACCCTGTTTGCCTTTCAAAGTAATGTTGCCATCGTTATCAACGGTAACACCGGGCGATTTCTCCAGCACTTCCAATGCTGATAAACCAGTGTTCGTAGGTGAAGCATCCACATTCACCACCGTTTTATCAATCTTAATTTCAACGAGAGGTCGTGTTGCAGAAACACTTACACCATTTAGTGATTGAGCATTTGCAGTAAGTTGAATATTGCCTGCATGAGATGTTCCGTTTACGGAAACAGATTTCAAAAATTTATTGTATCCGATTGCTTCTACTTGCAGCAAATAATTACCGTTGCTTATTTTTTCAAATTCAAACAGACCGTTCTTATCTGTCACCGCAATCTTTGCGATGGAAGAATCTTTGGTCTTGAGCAATGAAACGGTGGCGGCATCAATCGCTTTCTCCTCAGATTTTACAGAGCCTGTTAAGGTATTTTGCCCAAACGCATTGAAAGAAAAAAATACACAAGCAATTATAAAAAGGAAGAGTTTGGTCATGACGGGTAGTTTTTAGGCAGTATTACGTTTTGTTTCGTAGATGCTAAATTGAGTGTCTGTTTTTGAGATAAAGTGCAAAAATTGATAAACGGCATTTTTAAAAATTTTACCGGAAACCGTTCATCCTTTTGCAACTGTAAAACAATAAAGGGTGATGTTTTTTATTGAGCAAAGTTTATTACTACTATGATGTAACGATTATAGTTGTAAAATGTTACCGCGGTTCCTAACTTCAACATGAAATTACTGCAACATGCACGAACCATATCCCAAAATCTATCACTATCGCCGCATAGTTCAGGCAAAACTTTTTATTGATAACAATTACTGCGAAAACATAGACCTTAACAATATTGCAGATGAAGCATATTTTTCCAAGTTTCATTTCATTCGGCTCTTTGCAAAAATTTACGGTAAAACACCTCATCAATATCTCAAATATTTGAGAATAGAAAAAGCGATGCAACTCTTAAGAGCCGATACTCCGGTTTCTGAAACATGCTATTCGGTAGGTTTCGAAAGTTTGAGTTCATTTACCAACTTGTTCAAGAAGATGGTTGGGCTTACACCTTCAGCTTATTTGCTGCAGCAACAACAAATAAAAGCACAGATTTTAAAAACACCACTCAACTTTATTCCGGGTTGTTTTGCAGAAAAGAAAGGATGGTTTAACGACACTTCAAAAAGTGGTTCCACATCAAAGAAAAAAGAAACGCAATTTTGAACAAATGATGTGACGATTCATTTTCAAACTTTGCATCAACCCAAAAATGAATCATTATGATCAAAAGAATGAATCACGTAAGCATTTATGTTCTCAATCAAGACAGCGCTTACGATTTTTATGTAAACAAACTTGGCTTTAAAGTTCATACAGATGCGCAGATGGGTCCGGGGATGCGTTGGTTAACAGTTACACCACCGGAACAACCTGACGTCGAAATTATTTTAATGCCTGTTGAAAAGGGAATGCAATTCACTTCTGAAACAGCAGAACAAATGCGTAATCTTGTTCAAAGAGGTACATTTGGTTTTGGTGTTTTTGAATGCGACGATATTTATGCAACGTATGAAGAGCTAAAAGCCAAAGGCGTTGAATTTACCAAACCACCAAAAGAAGAATTTTATGGTGTAGAAGCTTTGTTCAAAGATGATTCAGGTAACTGGTTCTCCCTTGGTCAAAAAAAGAAATCATAATGGAAGAAAGAATTCAACTAAAACATCCCGCGGGCAAGCATGCGGTAACAATGGCAAAAGAGAAATACGAGGTAATGTCTAAAGCCATTATCACAAGTCTTGAAAAGCATGGTGAAGTAACTCATACCGAAATGAAAGAGGCGGTAGTTGATTATTTCAAAAAGAAAAAAATAAAATTTGAGGGCGCAATCGAATGGTTTATGGAATCGGTTAAACTCGATCTTGAAGCAAATAAAATTATTGAAAGAATTTCAGGAAAGCCCGCTCAAAAATACAAGTGGAGATTAAGTTGAACAGTGAATAATCAGTTCATCATCTTGCTGGTGGGTAAATTAATAAAGGCATCAGTAATAAGTCAGTAAATATAAAAAGTCCCGCAAATGCAGGACTTTTTTTGCTACAATTTTCCATCTCTTTGTACTACACATATGTAGACTCAGAGATAGTCTGGTTCGAATATCCTTATTTATTCTCCTAATATTCTAATAAAATGGTTAAGCCGGAAAATTTTTTTGATAAACGCGAAAATTTGATTGTTTAAATTAAAATTTATTCAACAGAAAAGTGTTGTTTAGTTGCTTACTGAGTTGATGTAAGGAAAAAACTCAGCATGATTTTTAATTCGATGATTAACTACAGTCTATATCAAAATCCTTATTCGCAACTTACTTCATCAACATGATTGCATAAGTAAGTAACCACAAACTGAAACTCGCAGTTGCGACCCGCACTTCAGATGAATAAATTTTTTCACGGAAATTTATTTTCGGGTCTAGGGATCCGTTTTAGATGGATTTGCGACGTACAAATGATTCCCAAGAGAGACGCAGCAGCGTGTCAAAAAAATTCTCCTTTAGTGTAATAATCCCGCAAGGCAAAATTTAAAATCACTTATAATCTTTACTTTAAACATTATTAATTTAATAAATCAATAAATGTTATATTTTTACACCGTCTGTTTTACCCCCTACAAAACATTAGCTAACTTATTATACCCTTAAGGCTATTTTATGACCAAATTTTGTATGGGGCTATGCTTTTTGTTGATTTGCACGGGTGTTTTTGCTAAACAAAAAACATCGGTGGAAAGCGGATTACTCGACCTTCGTAGCCGAAACTGGCAAAAAGATGGAATTGTAAACCTTACCGGCAACTGGGAATTTTACTGGCACAAATTCTACTCTCCTCAATTTTTAAGTGATTCTTCTGCCCTTGTTAAACAGTACGCATTTGTTCCCTCATTTTGGAACAATTATGTTGATGAACCTACTTCGAATGGTTTTGGATATGCAACGTATCATGTGATGGTTTTATGCCCGCCTTCAAATGAACAACTGGCGCTTAAATTTTTAACAATAGAAAGCGCATACAGATTGTTTGTTAATGGCAAAGAAATTTTAGATGTTGGTAATGCCGATACTACTGCTGCAACTACAGTTCCTGAACTTAAACCTGCAATTATTAACGTTGTTGCGGAAAACAATAAACTTGATATTGTAGTTCAAGTATCGAACTTCCATAACAAAACAGGAGGATTATGGGAGGTTATAAAGCTGGGCACACGTGAGCAAATACATGCGAAGTTTATTATGAATCTTGCTCTTGAATTTTTGGTGGCAGGCGGGCTTTTTATTTCATTTGTTTATTACCTTATTCTTTTTGCTGCTTTTAAAAAACAATATGTGCTGCTCTTCTTTAGCCTTGTCTGTTTTCTTATAAGCGTTCGCAGTCTTGTTACAGGAGAAATGCCCATACGCTATATTTCAAACGCAGGATGGGAGTTTGCCCGAAGAATGGAATATATTTCATTGTATCTTTCTTTGCCCTTGTTTGCTCTTTTTTCTTATCATCTGTTTCCAAAAGACTTTTCGCGTAAAGCATTACACATTATTCTGCCTGTTTCTGCACTGTTTGTTGCATTGAGCCTGTTTGCACCTTATTTTATTTACACTTATCCGGTAAGATACTATGAGAAAATTTTGCTGATTGCCGCTTTTTATGGTTTGTTCGTATATATAAAAGCCGTACTAAACAAACGACCCGGAAGCATATTATTTCTTACAGGTTTCTGTATATTTCTTATAACAATTATCAACGACATTTTATACATAAATCTGGTTATTCAAACAGTACCGCTCTTCTATGTAGGGCTGCTAAGTTTTGTTGTCACTTTGTCGATTCTTTTATCGAGCCAGTTTTCAAAAACATTTTCGGAGTTACAGGTGGCAAATAAAAAACTCTCTGCCGTAAACGATGAGCTCGAATTAAAGAATGATGAAATACAGGAGAAGAACAATGAGTTGAAAAAAATAAATCATGAATTAGATAGTTTTGTAAACAGAACCTCTCACGATTTGCGTGCACCACTCAACTCTGTTATAGGCATCGCAAAAGTTGCACTGGAAGAAAAGAACCCAGCAACGATAAAAGGATATCTTGCTGTTCAGGAAAAAACACTCGACAGAATGAAGTGGCTGATAAATGATATCATTGATTTCTCGAAAAATAAACGCCTTCACCTTGCATTGCAGGAAGTAAATTTTGAAAAGCTTGTACATGAAGCGCTGGAAGACCATTCCTTTATGACCAACGCTCAAAAAATAAAAAAGAACATTGATATTAAACAATACGAAAAATTTATTTCCGATCCGCGGCGTGTAAGCGTTATCATTAACAATCTTATATCAAACGCGATAAAATATGCCGATATTATAAAAGAACAACCGGAGATAACGATTAACATTTTGGTTGCAGACAGTATGGCAAGCATTGAAGTTGCAGATAATGGTATAGGCATTGAAGAACAGCATCTGGATAAAATATTTACGTTATTTTATCGTGCAACAAGCAGCGCAACCGGCTCCGGTCTCGGTTTATATATTATTAAAGAAACGGTGGAAAAGCTTGGCGGTTATGTAAATCTTCATTCACAAAAAGGTGAAGGCACTACAATTAAAATAAGCATACCTGATTTAGGACACAGGTTGTAATATTGTTGTATGATTTTTTTGGACCGATCTTCATACATCACACACTTTTACTGTGACATGCTGTTTAACAAAATCAAGAGTAATTATCATCATACTAACCATTCTCATTTAAACATCTAAACCTGCTAAAAATAATTTTACAGTCATTGAAATTTGTTTGCAATTAACGAAGAACTAAATTGCGGCTTCAATTCTTTTCAAAAAATATAAACACAAAAGCCATGAAAGCATTAATGCTCACTCTTTTTATTTCTTTTATAGCCATAGCAGCAAAGGCTCAATTCACTAATACAAAATGGAAAGTAACGCTTTATACCCCCGACCCATCTGAAGTTGTATTCGATTTTAGAACCGATACGGTTGAAGCATTTTCTGCTGATGACAATGAGAGTCTTGAAACAATGGTGTACACAGTACAAGATAGTATTCTCACCCTAAAAAAAATAACAGGTCAAAGTGAATGCGATGATACACCGGGCAAATATAAATTTCAAATGAAGGATGATGGTATGTATCTTACTTTAATAGAAGATGCATGTACCCACAGAGCAGGCCTTTTAAATAATCAAGAAAAGTGGATGAAGACGCAATAGTTATTCTGTTTCAAAGTCGAATGAAATCACATCATCAGAACAATCAATCCAGTAAAAAGAAACAGAATTAAAATTACCATCAATGAGAAAGGTGCCGTTGTTGCTAAAATCGAAAGTATCGTGTCCTTTTCTTTCAGGGTAAAATGTAGCGCTTGCCTTGCAGTTTGTACCACTCCAGTTTGTGATAATAAGCCTTTGAGCGGTCGCCCGAATAGGATATGTACCGCTCATTTTGCCAGGTCTTAAAACAACTTTCATAACAATAAGATTTATCGTTTTGTTCCTAATTGCGTGCCAAATTGATCAAAAAAAGTTACTCAATATATAACTTGAAAATTTCATTTTTTCAAAAACTCATCCAGCATTAAAAACAAATCTTTTTTGTTGAGTCGTAAATCATGATAGCCCTTTCTTATTTCGTCTGCGGATTGAATATGATTTCCTTTCTCCTTTAATTCATCGTCACCATTTGAAATCAGTTTTTCAATTATGGTTTCATTCATTTCAATATGAAATTGCAAAGCCAAAACAGTGTCATCAATAATAAATGCTTGATTGGCGCAAGCGTCTGTTGATGCAATTAACTGTGCGTTATCAGGAAGTTCGAATGTATCACCATGCCAATGAAATACCGAATATGTTTTTAGAAAGTGATTGAAGGCGGGATGTTGTACTGCTTCGTTGGTAAAGGTTACCGGAAAGAAACCGATTTCTTTTTCTTTTGCTTTGTAAACTTTTTTATTCAAAGCTGCTGCTATTAGTTGTGAGCCGAGACAAATGCCAATCACTTTTTTTCCTGCGTCTATAGCTTCTCTTATTATTTGTTTTTCCTGTTTTAACCAAGGGAATTTTTCTTCTTCATCAACATTCATTGGTCCGCCCATTACAAGTAAACAATCAAAATCTTTTAGTTTGGGAAGCTCAAAATCTTTTTCAAAAAAATATGTATAGTTGACAGAATGATTGTGGTGATTAATCCATTCAAGAATGTTTGCCGGTGTTTCGAAAAGTACATGTTGAAAACAATGAATATGCATTTATCGGAGATTTATATTAATTCAACATTTTAATTTTCATTCGCACATCTTTCAACGGTCTGTCGTTCTGTCCTTTTTCTACTACGGCAATTTTATCAATTACATCAAGACCTTTTATCACTTCTCCAAACACTGTATAGTTCTGGTCTAAGAAAGGAGCGCCTCCGGCAGTTTCATACACTTTGCGCTGTGCGTCTGTATAATGGAAAGCAGGATTAACTTGTCGCACTGCCTGACACTCTACTGCGTTCAATTCAAGATCTTCATATACTTTACCCTGTACAATATAAAACTGACAATTGCTGCTTGCTTTTTCAGGATTATCATCCCTTGCAGCAGCAATAACACCTTTTTTATGAATAAGATTTGGTTTGAACTCTGCGGGTATGCGGTCTCCTTCAGCAGAGCCTGCACCAAGCATTGCAGTGCTGTCAGCATTTTTGCTGGTGGGGTCGCCGCCTTGTATCATAAAGCCTTCAATTACGCGATGAAATAAAAGGCTATCGTAAAAACCTTCTTTTACAAGCTTGATAAAATTATCTCGGTGCAATGGGGTAGAATCATACAATCTTACAACCATTATTCCGTAATCTGTGGTTATTTGTGCGAGTCTTGCTTTTAGGGGTGTAACTGTTTTTTGAACGGTAGTAGTTTTTTGTTTTACTGTTGTTTTGTTTTGAGAAAAAGATGCACTTACAATACATAATAGTGCAATAACAAAAATGAATTTTTTCATGTGTTGTTTTAATTTTAGAATCCTTGATTTTCGAAGTAAAGTAAGATATGGTCTTTTAAAAAATTTTCCTGTTCAACTAAATTCAGCGAGGGCATTTCTTTCAGTTGTTTAAAGTGAGGCCACCCATCTTTATCGCAGTAATCAAGCTTGTAATAGCCACTTGGTGCAAGCAAAGTACAAACTGCTACATGCATAAGGTCTTGTTTTTGTTCCTTAGTAATTTTTTGTTTTATAAAATTTGTTTCCTGCATGCCAATCAAAAACAAGATGGCTTCCAAATCGGGTTTTTTACCAAAACGCTCAACCAGTTTTGCTTCAAGCGTCCACCAGCGTTGTTGCAAATCGTCCTGAATATTCATAGGGTTGCAAAGGTAGGGAAGTTGAGGGCAAGGTGTATGGCGAAAGGTGTATGGAATTGGAATTAAGAATTAAGATTATAGTAACAAATGAGCAACAAAAACAAACTTTATTCACTCCTCACTGCTGACTACTCACTCCCCACTTTATAAATTGCAATCTCTTCGTAACCTTTATTATTTTTTGCGGCACGATACATACCTGCACTGTTAAAAAGCATTGAAGAATTACCTTGAGCATCTACACCGATTATACCGCCTTCACCTTGCATCTTCACAAGTTTTTTATGGACTACTTCATGTATAGCATCATGCAAACTCATGTGTTTATATTCCATTAAACAACTAACATCGTAAGCGGCAATTGCGCGGATAAATAATTCACCATGACCTGTACAACTTACCGCACAGGTATTATTGTTTGCATAAGTGCCACAGCCAATCATAGGGCTATCTCCAATACGTCCATATTTTTTATTCGTCATACCACCGGTTGATGTTGCTGCTGCTACATTTCCATGCACATCACATGCAACAGCGCCAACTGTTCCAAACTTTTTATCTTTCATAAGTTGCTCCATCTTTCGATGCGAGTGATCGAGTTGATAAGTATCTGAATCACGAATTGCTTTCCACTGATCGTAGCGAAACTGTGAGAAAAAATATTCATCAGGCTCCAACTTAATGCCTTGCTTTATTGCAAAATCATTTGCGCCTTTGCCACTTAAGAAAACGTGGTCGCTATTATGCATTATTTCTGTTGCAAGCTCAATAGGATTACGCACATTGCGCACACCGGCGACGGCGCCAGCAGAAAGATTGCTGCCATCCATAATTGCTGCATCCATTTCGTGCAATCCTTTTTTTGTAAATACAGAGCCGCGCCCTGCATTAAATAAGATATTATCTTCAAGCACAATTACAGCCGCTTTCACTGCATTTACACTTGTGCCACCTTTGACCAATACAGCAAAACCCGCATGCAACGCTTGTTTCAGCCCTTCAACATATGCCTGTTCCAATTCGAATGTCATGTCTTCTTTAAGAATAGTACCAGCACCGCCGTGAATTGCTAATGTGAAATTTTCCATCCTTTAATTATTAATGCGTGTAAGAGTGATTTTTGTCTTGCAGTACTTCTATCATTATGTACTTCAAATTTCACCTTCAATTATTAAAATTTTCCGATGCGAAATTAGATATTTAGGTTGCAACAGGAGCATAAGTACTAAGAGGCTATATTAACAAGTATAAATGAGCCCAAAATAATTATCTTGCCTTCGAAAGTTATATAAACTACAGCAATTGAATTTTCTTTTTGCATGGAGATATTTCAGGTCAAAAAAATCAGCGAATGCCATAAACATTATCGCATGGATAAGTGTGCTTGCAATTGCAGTAGGCACAGCGGCGCTTATTATTGTGTTGAGTGTGTTCAACGGCTTTGAAGATCTTGTTAAGGGTTTGTACAGCGACTTTTATCCAGATATAAAAATTTCGGCGGCTAAAGGAAAATTTATTTGGTTTAATGCTGACCAACGAAAAAAAATTGCCGCCACACCCGGTGTTGCCAAACTTAGTTTTTATACGGAGGAGAAAGCGGAACTTACCAATGGTGATTACAACACAATTGTTTTTTTAAAAGGTGTTGATGAAAATTATAATGCAGTTAGCCGCCTTGCCAATCATATTGTTCCGGGCGGGGAGTACGATTTGGGAACAACGAATAAGCCAAAGATTATTTCAGGCTCGGGCATTAGTAATGCGGTGGGCGCCGATCCTGAAAACAAATTAGCGAACCTTGTTATTTATTTACCCAATAGAAAAGCAACGAGTTTTACAAGTGCAGAGGCGATGCATTCGTACAATGTAATGGCATCGGGAATTTTTACTGTGCAGCAGGAGTTTGATGATAAGTATGCTTTTACCAATCTTGGTTTTATGCAATACATGCTCGATTTGAATACAGATGAGTATTCTGGTGTTGAGATTGCTTTACAACCTAACGTGAAACCCGATGATGTGAAAAAAAATCTGCAGCAATTAATGGGCAGCAAGTATCAAGTGCAAACGCGTTATGAACAAAACCGGAGTTTGTTTGGAATTATGCAAATAGAAAAATGGGTTATCTATGGTATTCTTTCATTGATATTGCTTGTTGCCGCATTCAATATGATTGGTGCATTAACAATGCTTGTATTGGAAAAACAAAAAGACATTGCAGTTTTGAAAGCAATGGGTGCGCATGATTTACGTATTCAGCAAATATTTTTATGCGAAGGATTGGTGCTTGCAGGTGTAGGTGGCTCGGCAGGAATGTTTATTGCCTTTATTGTATGCGTGCTGCAATTGAAGTATCATATCATTTCACTTGAAGGAAACACTTTTATTATAGACTATTATCCGGTTAAAATTTATCTGCCCGATTTTTTTCTTGTGGCGTTTACTGTATTTACTGTAGCAATGTTAGCAGCATGGATACCATCGCGTAAAGCGGCTGCGCAACTGTATTCTTTGAAGAGTTAATTAGTTAATTGGTTAATTAGTTAATTAGTTAATTTGTAACACTAACCTCGAATCAACCAATTAGCTATTAAACTGAACAACTAACATTTCACCATCCAAAAACTTTCCTTACATACTCTCTGCTTTTCTTCCAATCTTCTCTCACAGAATTTTTTGGAGGCTCATCAAAAGCGAGTTCTATTGCGGCTTTACCATTGTAGTTTATATCTTTCAATGCTTTTGCAATAGCGGGAAAATCTGTAACTCCTTCGCCTACGGTTTCTGTCCATTTACCGTCTGCTCTTTGGTCCCGAATATGCATATAGACCATTTTATCGCCGTACGTTTTGATAAACCACACCGGATCAATTCCTGCGCGTACAAGCCAGTTTAAATCTGGTCCTAATTTTAAATTGGGAACTCTTGATATTATTCCTTTAAAATCGTGCATGTTGTTTGTCATTTCAAATGTATGATTGTGCAAATTGGTCTCTACTTTATTTTTGTTGCATACTTTCATTATTTTTTTCAGCAGTTCTGCTTGTGCATCTAATTCTTCTTCTGTTTTTACATGCTTTGCATCACCAACAGTAATGCCAAGCATAGAGCCGCCAACCCGATGCAAACGTTCAACAACAAGTTCATTATCTTCTAAAATTTTTTGATGCTCATTTTTGTCCCACATGTTACCATAATAACTCATGCCTATAACAGGCAATTGATACTTTTGAATGAGCTCATTTAGTCTTTGTACTGCATCATTATGTCGCAATAAAACCTCCATTATCTCCACACCTTCTATACCCGCATATTTTAAATCACTGAAAACATTATCAAGTATAGGAGTGCAATCCCAATTTGGTGGATACCTGCTTGCGTACACCCATAGATGGGCATATACAGGAATTTTTGAAGCGTTATTTTTTGCGGCGAATAAATTTGAATTAGCAAATGATGATATTGCAAAAGCAGTCCCAACTTTTGCAGATGTTTTTAGAAAGTTACGGCGTGAATGATTTTTATTTTGTTTCATTGCTATGTCGAAAATGTTGCATACCTACAGCACGCTTAAATATAGACGATTATTTTTTCTACCGGCATGCTGTCTCTACGGGACAATTTTAGATCGTTTATTTGTTCTAAATGTCAAGTGTTATTAGTAAAAGTTAATTTGTAACTGCTATTTATTTGCAAATGGAAAATAATTGCTCAATAAAGAACAGAGCGTACAAGTGAGTGACACAACCAAAGCTTCATAGTAGCAACGGCGCTAAGTACACAATAATCATGATCAATATTTTACGGCAACGCAAACGCTACATAACTATCACCGGATTTTGTTCCCAACTTACCTCCGCCACAAGCAATTACTACATATTGCTTACCTCCGGCTTCATAGGTTGCGGGTGTTGCAAAGCCTGATGCGGGTAATGTTGTTTCCCACAATAATTTTCCTGTGCGTTTGTTGAATGCTCTAAACTTTCTGTCCTTCGTTGCAGCGATAAATAACAACCCGCCCTTTGTTACAACAGGGCCGCCATAATTTTCCGTACCGGAATTTTGAACGCCTTTTGCTTTAAAAACAGAATCTTCACCAAGCGTGGTTTTCCAAACATATTCTCCGGTATTAAGATCAATTGCATTGAGCAAACCCCATGGTGGTGCAAGTGCCGGCAAACCGCTTTTCGTGATAAACTTGTTATAGCCGGAAATTTGATAAGGCAACATGCGAAAAGAATCAATCGCCGTAAGTTGGGGTTTATATTGTTTCAATTGCTCGTTTTGAAGATTCAGCACATAGGCTGCAATGGCATCTTTATCCTGCTGGCTTAGGTGCTGAAACGCAGGCATCATGCGCCTTCCAGCGTTGATAAACTCAACAAAACTTCTTGGATCATATTTCTTGCCTACATCAACGATAGATGGATAATTGCCGCCGCCTTGTCTGTTCTCACCATGACAGCTCATACAGTTTTGTTTGTACAAACGTAATCCTGCTTGTCCGTAATTTTCTTCTCTGCTTTTAGGATCAACATCAAACATTTGGAGAATCCATGCCATCTGATTACAATTGCTGTATAAAGTTCCTGTTTCTGGATCAACTGCAGGACCGCCCCATTCTGCGCCGCCATCAAAGCCGGGAAAAATAATTGTTCCTTCTTTTGATTGGGGCATAAACATTTTTCCTGTATGCACTTTTGCCAATACTTTTTTTACAGAATCATATTCTTGAGGCGATAAATATGAATTAAGATCTTTTTCTGTTAATGACTGCCGCACCATTGGCGCCGGTTTTTGAGGAATGGGTTGTGTGGGCCATAGTTTTTCTCCCACTAACTCTGTAACGGTATCAACGGGTGTTTCAATAACGGGAAACAAGGGTGTACCATTTTCTCTGTTAAACACAAACACAAAACCTGTTTTGGTGGTTTGCGCAACGGCATCAATGTTTTTGTCATCATGATTTACTGTAAGAAGTACAGGTGGAGAAGATGGATCCCAATCCCATGTATCATGATGAATGTATTGAAAGTGCCACAGATGTTTACCTGTTGCAGCATCGAGTGCAAGCAAACAATCTGCATATAAATTTGAACCGCGACGTTTTCCTCCATAAAAATCCATTGATGCTGAACCAAGCGGAATATAAGCAATGCCGCGTTTTTGATCTATCGTCATGCCCATCCAGTTGTTTGCGCCGCCGCTTGTTTTCCATGCATCAGGGTTTTCCCATGTTTCATAACCGGGCTCTCCGGGATGCGGTATTGTATGAAACTGCCAAATAATTTTTCCTGTTCTTATATCATACGCCCGAACATCGCCTGGTGCTGCATCCATTGCCTCACTCACTCTTGTGCCGGTAAGCAAAAGGTCTTTATAAACAGATGGCGCTGATGTTGATGTAACAAATAAATCTTTTACGCCCTCCATTTCAAGGCCATCGTGCAAATCAACTTTTCCATTTTTGCCAAAAGTTGTAACAAGCTTTCCTGTTTTTGCATTGATGCAATGCAGATAAGGACCTGCTGTATAAAAAATGCGTTCATCATCTTTGCCATTACTCCAATAAGTAACGCCGCGATTGTTGTTTAAATTAAAGTGTGCGCCTTTATTTTCTGTAATGGTATCGTAAGGTGAGAACATCCATTTTTGTTTTCCGGTTGCAGCGTCAAGCGCAAATACTTTGAGCATGGGCGATGTTGCATATAAAACATTATTTACAATTATCGGATTACATTGAATTTGCGAATGTGCCGCTGTGTCTGCATCGCCTGTATGAAACTCCCATGCCACCTGCAATTGCGGTACGTTGCCCGTATCAATTTGAGTAAGCGACGAGTAATGATTGCCATTCGAGTTGCCATGCGCAATATGCCACGTATTGTATTCCGATGTTTCAGTTGTATTGCAGGCAATAAAAAAAAGATAAACAATCGAAGTAAGCTGCAGTTTAGAAATCTTCATCGTTGTTTTTTTATTCCGGTTAGAACTATTGATTTTTTTTCGGTTAAGGTATAATAATTTTTTTGTGAACTGTGCTGTTGTGTGTGTTGCTTTTTTTTGAAATTATGTTTTTAATACGAACACAAGTTTTTTATGGCATTGTCCCTTGCGTCGCAATCATTTGCGAGTTGGAAGCCAGTTAAAGTGCTTTTAGTGAATTGAGAATTTTGTTGAATAGAATTACTACCGGTACAAGAGTGCGACGTAACCTTTATGTATGCTTTTGCAAACGCCTTTGCACTTTTAACCAATCGAGAAAGTAAATCACTTTTAGAGAGAAGTTATTGTTGGCATCTTCAGTGATGGTGTTGCCGAGATTTTTGAAATATTGTTTCTCCACTTTGCTATTAAAGCTTTGAGCTGCATTTTTCCAAACAATGTTCAAAAAACTGCCGGGAGCAAATTCCCACGTAAAAACCATGTCAATATTGAAATAGTTTACGTTTTGATCTGCATCGGGGAAAAAGTTGGGGTGCGGCAAAAGTGTGCCATTGCGCTGCAAAAAATAAAACTCTTTATTTTCAACGGTGCTCAAATAATGCCTCGTCCTGAAAGTAATGCCCATTTTATTGGAGAAATTATATTTTGCACTTAGAGTTTGTTCCACTGTTTTCACCAAGCGTTTGGCAAAATTTATATCAGTGCTGCCATCAATATAAACATAACCAATATCATTATAACGCGGCTGAAAACTTATTTCATGTTCAAGAGAAAAATTATTATTGAAACGGACGCGATGGTCGAACATTACATCAAGCGCAAAGGAGTTGTAAAAATTCAGATAAGGTCGTGTAAGTACATCAATTGCATAAAAATACTTTTTGCTCTGATTACTTTCGAACCAGGTATTAAAACCAAGACTGGCGCCTTTTTTAAAAAGCCATCCTTCGGTACGCGGCTCATAAAAATCGTTTTGTGTAAACCAATAATTTACACTCCCCCCTACCCACCATAATTTTTTACTTTGTATGTTGGTATTGAAATTCAGTTTAGCCGTTTGATATATTTCATCATTCGGTTTTATTTTTTTTGAAAGCAGGTTATAGTTCACATTAAAGTTGATGAAAATGCGGTTATACCATTTTCTTGGTTCTGTCCATTTATAGCCAACCCAGAGATAATGATTTAAATAATTATTGTTGGTGAAATAACCCATATCATCGCTGCTGTAACTCGTGTCCGTTCTTTCTTGTGACAGATTAAAATTGAAGCGGCCGCTGCTTTTGCCAAAATGAACTTCATGACTAAAACCCGTTTGTGTTTTGCCATCAGGCAGATAATTAAACCTGTTGCTCACGGCAAATTTGCCACCAAGGTTCCATGTATTTTTCTTATCGTATAATTCAAATAAACCTGCACTTACATTGGCATCATATTCATGACCGCTTCGCCACACATTCGTGTTTACGAAAGACACACTTGAATTATGTTTTAATGTTTGATCGAGAACGAGCACATTGTAATTGGTTAATGGATTTGTCAACAACTTTCTTTCTTGTTTTGTAGCAGTGTCTTGAATAGTTGCATATTCTGCTTTTGTAAGTGCATTTAAAAAACCAATGCCCAAGCCGCTTTGTGTTCTGCCGGAAATTTTTGTAGCGTTTATCAGCTTTGATTCGGTAGGATTTTTTAAAACAATTTCATTGCCGTTTGTTTCATTGTACACATCATTGAAATGAAGCGGCAAACCGCCAATACGTCTTGAATAAAACAAGTTTCCCTTGCTGAATAATTCTGTACCTTCTGTAAAGAATGGACGATACTCATTGTACTTCACTTCAAATGGTGTAAGATTAAGAACACGGTTATCACTCTGCACTTGTCCAAAATCGGGTATCAACGTTGCATCGAGTGTGAATGCCTGATTGATTCCGTACTTTAAATCCATTCCACCGTTTACCTGACTTGTCCAATTCTTGAGTCCCGGTTCATTGTAAGGATAATGATTTGCATAAACAGAAAAATAGGGAGAAAACTGCAAACGCAGCGGTGGTTTTATGTTTGATAATCCTTTCCAAATTGCTTCCTGTGTAAGAAAGCCATTCACATTCGGATCAATCGGGTTCCATGTATATTGCTGTTCGGTTTTGCGTCTTCTGCGTGTGATGTTAAAACCCCAGTCCTGTATATCTTTTTTCCCAAAACGTATTGCAGAAAATGGAATAAACATTTCAAAGCCCCATCCGCTGTCTGTTATAATCGTTGCACTTTGCCAAACAGCATTCCATGTAAAATCTTCCATGTCTGAATTCATACTTGGGGGATTCATCTTTGAATCCCACTGATCTCCTAAAGGCGTAACGAAATATTCAAAGCCGTTTAGTTTATCGTTGTATGTATCGAAGATTATTCCCACATAATCATTGGTGCCAAAACCATCGCGTCCCTTCAATTCAGTGGCAATACTGTCTTTTGTTCTTTCATGACAAAACCCTCCAAAATAGATGCCTTCGTCATTGTACATCAGATAAGAAACTGTTCTTGTTCCATAGTTTTCATGGGCGCCAATCTTTGGCCTAAATTCAATAAGGTCACTCATCACAGCAGCATCGCTCCATGCAGAGTCTTTCAATAATCCATCAATTTTTACAACACGTGATGTTCGTTTTGCTTCAAGTATTCTTTGTGCCGGGGCTTGTGCCATGCTGCTAAAACATGCAAGCAGAAAAAATAATAAGATAGCAGTATTGGCTTTCATGAATTTAATTTTGTGCGTAACGAAAATAAAGATGCAAATGTTACATAAAGTACTACACAAAATTCAGCATATCAATTCCTCGATTAAAATAATTTACTTGAAAAGCAACTTATACCTGACGAGTGGCAAACAAATTTGGTTACGATATTGAATATCTAAGGGTGAACTATTTTTTATTCATGTTAAATATATTTTTTGTCTACTTAGCTTATGTACTGCTATTAAGCTTTGGTTGTGTCACTCACTTGTACGTTCAGTTCTCTATGCAGCAATCAAATAACATTCAAACATTCACACACTCAAACATTTTGAACTTATAAAAAAACAAAAGCCGCCTGAAGAGGCAGCTTTGTTTTGCATTTTATTAATGGGTTTTGGTAAACCGTTTCCATAATAAAGTTGCGGTAACAATCTTCATGTCACGGTATAAAACCAATGATATGGCGCTTTAAAATTGTCAAGGCTAAATTCATATTTTAAAGCTCACTGAGAGAAGAAAATCGTTCAACGGATTTAACTAATCGGCGAATAGGTTATAGCAACAGATGATTGTTTACAGGATTAAAAAGACTGAATTTTTGAAAAAGTTTTTTGCAATTTTATCGCTATAAAAAGCAGTATTATTTGTGCTACAGGCACTTTGCTTTCTCCAATTTATCAAGCACCACTTTAGCCATAAGATAAAAGGCTTCATGACTATAACCTGCAATATGTGGAGTAATGAGAACGTTTGGTTGATTACAAAGCCAATCGAGTTGTTGTTTTTCTGCAGCAGAATAAGCATTCAATTTTTCATTTTCTAAAACATCTAAACCAGCCGCTTTGATTTTTTTATTTTCCAATGCTTGCACTAATGCGATTGTGTCTGTCACTTTTCCACGACAAGTTGTAATAAAATAAGGCGGCTGATGAAATGAATTAAAGAAATGCTCGTTTGCATAGTGATGCGTTTCACTTGTAAGTGGAATATGAAGACTTACCACATCGGCATAACGAAAAATTTGTTCAGGCTCGGCTTCACGCACATAATCTTTGGCGAAACCAGATTTGTATTTATCGTGCGCCAATACAGTAACGTTAAACGTGGCAAGCAATTTTGCAAAGGCAGAACCGGTATTACCGAAACCAATAATGCCAACGGTTTTACCACTTAATTCTGTTCCTCTGTTTGCATCACGAATCCATTTGCCCTCTTTTACTTCATTGAAGCTGCTGGTTAATTTGTTCATCAAGTTTAGCAACATTCCAAGTGTGTGTTCGGCTACTGCATTGCGATTGCCCTCGGGACTGCTTACGCAAACAATGCCTTTCGCTGTTGCATAGTCAGCATCTATCAGCTCCATTCCACTGCCAAGGCGACCAATCCATTTTAGTTGCGTTGCTTTATCGAGAAGATGTTTATCAATCCTTATGCGTGTTGTTGCAATCAATCCATTTATCTCTGCAATTTTGTTTGATAATTCTTCATAAGAAATGGTGGGTTCATACATTACTTCATATTCGTTCTTTTGCAAACGTTCAATCAAATAGTCATGTGCTTTAGCTGTTATAAGTGCTTTCTTCATACGATTTGGTTTAATACAAGGGTGTAAGGTTTAAGGTGTAGGGTGTAAGGTTGTAGGTGCAAAGTGTCCTTCTGCCTTACGCCTTCTGCCTTATACCTCATTCATCTTAAAGGTTAACGCTGTAAATTCTTCTATACTCAATTGTTCTGCACGTTTATTAAAAATATCTTCTTTTAAAATTGATTCCTCAAACAAATTTCGCACAGCATTACGTAATGTTTTTCTGCGCTGATTAAAAGCTGTTTTAACCAGTGCGAAAAAATCTTTTTGATTTCGTATTTCAGATGGAGTATTTCGTGCTTTTAGTCTTATTACTCCACTTATTACCTTAGGTGGTGGTGTAAAACAACCGGGTAGCACATCAAACAAATATTCAACTGTATAAAATGCCTGTGTAAGTACACTTAGAATTCCGTAGACCTTAGTTCCCGGCTTCGACGCAATACGCTGTGCTACTTCTTTTTGAAACATGCCAATCATCACCGGCACCTGTTGTTTCCATTCAAGCACTTTAAAAACAATTTGTGTGGAAATATTGTAAGGGAAATTTCCGACAACGATAAATGCATTTTCAAACGGAGTTTCAATATCAAGAAAATCTTTGTGTATAATCTTATCTTTTATTAATGGAAACGTTTTCTCCAAGTAAGCAACTTTTTCTGCGTCGAGTTCTGCTGCTTTAAAATCTATATCATCCAACTTCAATAAATATTTTGTAAGAGCACCTGCGCCCGGTCCTACTTCAAGCACCTGATGAATTCCTGTTTCATCAATACTTTGCTGCAATACATCCACAATTTTGCGGGAAATATTTTCATCTTTCAAAAAATGCTGACCAAGAGATTTTTTTAGTGTGTATTGCATTTGATGCAAAAGTAAGATTGTGAATGGTGAATTGGAATGGGCATGGTGAATGGTGAATGAAAAAATTGCTCAAATAAAAAATCCCGGTAATCATCCCGGGATTTATAAAAATAATTTTTACAATCACTCATGCACTACTAAAACCGGTATTGTGCTTTGGTAAGCGAGATTTTTTGTAGTACTGCCTTTAAAGAATTTATACAACTTAGAATGTTCTTTTTGAATGGTGATAATAAGGTCAATACTCTTGTCGTTGGCAAATTGAGTAATGGCTTCATCAACATCGAATAATCGCAGAAAATAAAATTCAGGATTAAACTCTCTGAACATTTCTCTTAAACTTTCTTTCTCTGCTTCATAATCTTCACTTAATTCTATATATGTATCCTCATTTACATTCACCACATGCAAATTGGGTTGAAAAGTTTTCAATACTTTCTTTATAGGAACTGACGGCGTTGTGTTTACCACTTCTTTAAGATCGCTGGTGAGCAATATATTTTTTACCTCCCTAAACTGGCAATTGGGTGGGATAATCAGCACAGGACAAAATTTACTTTCTGCCATCTTTAAAGCATTGCTGCCGATAAATATCTGCGCTAATGAAGAACGACCTGTAATACCCATAATCACAAGGTCTGCCTCGCGGTGGCGCGCAAGTTTTTCCAACTCATCTATGAAAACATCTCCGAGTTCTGTAAGAGTGCTGATGTTTACATTGGCAACTTGTAAAAGTTCGTTCTTAAGATTTTCTACGTTTTCTTTGCTTACTTCTTCTTCATTTTCTTTTTGATACATGTGGTAAAGTATCAGTTCAACACCTTCATGCCCACTTAATAATTTAACTGCATAGCGGGCAGCGTTGAGCGAGGTATCAGAAAAATCTACGGGTACAATTACAGTGTTCATACGTTTGTTGGTGTTTGGTTTAGAAAATTTTGGTGTTTGGTCTCGAAAATTATGACAAAATAATTAATAGCGGTTGAAAGAAAAAAAAGAAACTTTTGGATAATTGTAGAAGTGATTTCTCACATAAGCCGTTATTGCAGCAACGGTTTGCTCAAAGAGTGATTTTTTTTGGGAGGTTCGAGACATGCTTCCTGAAGCCCTTAAGTTAAAGTTGCGATGTAAACACTGAAACTGCAGATGCCATTTGCTCAACAGATAAAGTGCTTGCGACGCAACGAAGATGCCATGAAAAACTACTGTTAGTATCAAAAATCTTCGATTAAGTTAGAATAAACTCTTTGTAGAAAATCGTTCCTTATTTTATGCTGGCATCAAAAATGAAGTTCATTGATGTTTACAAAAAAATAGCATCGCATGTACACACTTGGAATTAATGCTGCATTTCATGACTCTGCCGCATCGCTTATAAAAGACGGAGTTTTAATAGCAGCCGTAGAAGAAGAAAGATTTACGCATATTAAACACGCGAAAAGACCCGTGCCTTTTTCTGCTTATGAGTTGCCTTTTCATGCTATTGATTATTGTTTAAAAGAAGCGGGCATTCATTTGAAAGATGTGGACGATATTGCTTATTCATTCGATCCCAATATTAACCGCATAACGGTTTACCCGGGTAATGATGAGCTTTATCTTTCATACATAAGACATGCTCCCGAACATTTGATAAGCGGTTACCCTCACCACTTGCAAAAACGGTTTGATGGCATAACTGCAAAAGATTTTGAATGGCATTTTGTTGACCATCATCTTGCACATGCAGCAAGTGCATTTATTTGTTCCCGGTATAAAAATGCAGCAGTGTTAACCATTGATGGGCGTGGTGAAAATGTGAGCACGACTTATTATCATGGCAAGGGAAATCATTTTAAAAAATTAAGCGAAGTTTTAATTCCGCATTCACTCGGTTTGTTGTATGAAGCAGTAACAGAACATCTCGGTTTCTTACATTCTTCGGATGAATATAAAGTAATGGCGCTTGCATCGTATGGCAAGCCAACTTTTCTTGATGAATTTTCTTCGATGATTCATGTTGGTGAGAACGGCACTTACACTATTGATGAATCTTTGCTTGATGTTAGGTTTGGTGTTGCACGCAAACGTAATGCGCCTTTTACACAAAAACATTTTGATATAGCACACTCATTGCAAAAAGTTTTGGAAGATGTGGTGCTTCAATTGGTGAATTGGTTATATGAAACAACGCATGAAGCAAATCTTTGTATGGCAGGTGGCGTTGCGCTTAATTGTGTAATGAATGCTGTGATAAAAGATAAAGGTCCGTTTAAAAATATATGGGTTCAACCCGCATCCGGAGATGCCGGTACGGCGTTGGGTGCAGCGCTGTGGACTGATACACAAAAAAGAAAAACAGATGAAAGAAGCTTTGTGATGGAACATGCCTATTGGGGTCCTGATTACAGCGATAATGAAGTGGAAGCATTTTTAAAATGGATAAAAGTTCCCTATCGCAAGCTTGATAACGTTGCGCAGGAAGCTGCAAAACTTCTTGCGCAGGATAAAGTGATTGGATGGTATCAAGGACGCATGGAGTTTGGTCCGCGTGCTTTGGGAAGCCGCTCAATTCTTGCATCGCCCATTCATGCAGAGATGCAGGCGAAATTGAATGATATAAAAGACAGAGAAGATTTTCGACCCGTTGCTCCTGTTGTGCTTGAAGAAGATGCAGGTGATTGGTTTAATGGCGCATCCTATTCCCCTTTCATGTTATTTGTGTATAATGTAAAGGATGAAAAAGCAGATTTAATCCCTGCTGTACGGCATGTTGATGGAACTGCGCGAATACAAACCATTAATAAAAAACAGCATCCTTGTTATTATGCATTGCTGAATGAATTTAAAAAACTTACCGGTGTTCCTGTGCTGGTAAATACTTCGTTCAACACTCGCGGTGAACCTATTGTGTGTACACCAAGAGATGCTGTGGAATGTTTTTGGACATCACCTTTTGATGCGCTTGCGATTGGTTCGTTTTTGCTGGAGAAGTAAACGAAAAACTTATATTTAGTGTAATCCAAAAACAAGACAACAACACACTTTTTAACCAAAAAGTAATCTAAAATTCTTTAGTTTAAATCAAGCTTTTCTTCACATTGCCGCCATAAAACCTCAAGTACAAGAGTGCAACAGCCACAGAAGCTCAATAGCAGTAATGCAGTTTGGCTCATAAAAAGAATATCCATAAAAAACCAATTTGCCTGTGTACGGATTTTAAAAATGAGATTGTCTTATCTTAGAAACTCAATCTTATTTTATGGAAAAATTTCTATTGCTTGTAAGAGAAGACATCGAAAAACTGCGTCAATCGCCTGATGAGCATAACATCCGCATACAGATGATGACTCGCTGGGTCGAATCTTTGAGTGATACAGGAAATTATATAGGAGGTGAACCACTTGTGACTTTCGGGCGATATGTTACCAAAGATAAAGTGCTTTCCGATGGTCCTTTTATCGAAGCCAAAGAAAGTATTAGCGGATATATTTTTATTAATGCTGAAAATCTTGATCAGGCAGTTGCAATTACACAAACATGTCCGCTGGTGCAGAACAATACGATGATAATAGAAGTAAGACCTGTAATGGCATTAACCACCCAACATGGATAAAATTCAACAGGAAATAGATCGCTTATATAAAAGTCATTATGGAAAAATGGTTGCTTCATTGCTCTATTTTTCCCGGGATATTGATTTAGAAACCGCCGAGGATCTTGTACAGGATTCTTTTTCATCTGCATTAACTGCATGGAGTAAAGACGGAATTCCCACAAACGCGGCAGGCTGGATATTTAAAGTTTGCAGAAATAAAGCGCTCAATAAAATAAAAGAAGGAAAAAGATTCAGAGGTCTTTTTGAAAACGAAGATTTCAATTCGGGTGAAAGCAAATTTTCTGAATCTGTTTTGAATGATCAGCAATTGAGAATGTTGTTTGCATGTGCTCATCCCGATCTCTCTCCAAAAGTGCAGGTAGTAATCACATTAAAATATGTAGCAAATTTTAAAGTAGAAGCGATAGCAAAAATTTTAGGAATGACGATTGATGGCGTTGACAAACTTCTTGTGCGTGCAAGACAAAAAATAAGAGATGAGAAAATTCTTTTGGAAGAGCCGCATATATCTGCACTAAAGCCACGCCTCTCAATTGTACATAAAATTCTTTATCTAATTTTTAATGAAGGGTATAAATCTTCATGGGGTAAAGAGCTAATACGGGAAGAGCTTTGCGAAGAAGCATTACTAATGACCAAAGTGCTTTTAGAAAGCAATATCAGTAGCAAAGAAACTGCTGCGTTGTATGCTCTGATGTTATTTAATGCAGCGAGATTTAAATCACGTTTTGGCGCTTCAGGCGAGCTATTAGATCTCGAAGAACAAGACCGGTCTTTATGGAATCAGGATTTAATTATGCTTGCCTGCGAATATCTTAAACAATCTTCAGGAGATGTAACATCGTCGTATCATTACGAAGCCTCAATTGCTTATTTGCATTGCGCTGCAAAAAGTTTTGATGCCACCGATTGGACAACCATCAGCAATCTATATTTGCAGTTGGTACAAAACAATCCTAATCCGTTTGTTGAATTAAACTATGCCATTGCGTTATACTATGCGGGCAAGAGAAGTAAAGCGCATAAAATATTAAACGATCTTCAGCAAAACGCGTTTATCAATCAATACTACCTGCTCAACGCAACGCTTGGAAAATTTAATTTTATAGAGGGCAATTATGCAAAAGCAAAAGAGTATTTTTTAAAAACGTTTAGTCAAACCAACTTTCAGGTTGAAAAAGATTTTATTCTTAAAATGATTGACAAAATAAACAAGATGGAGCAGGCAGTTAAGAATTAATTTTTTTGAACTTAACAGAAGTACTACTATTAAGCTTCGTTGTGTCACTCACTTGTACTTTCTAATATTCTATTCAGCGATAGCGACTCTTAGCATAGCATAACAAACATTCAAACTCGCAAACATTCAAACTCGCAACTATTCAAACTCTCCAACGATCTTCTATCTTAAGACCATTTGCCTGTCTGCATCAAGCCGTATCAAAATAAAAATCAGCACAGTGAAAGTGAGCAGTGATGAGCCACCGTAGCTAATGAGCGGCAGGGGAATACCGATGATGGGAAATAAACCAATCGTCATGCAAACATTTACTGTTATATGAAAGAAAATAATGCTGGCAAGACAATATGCATAAACGCGGCTGAAAGTACTGCGCTGCCGTTCGGCAATCCAAATTATTCTAAAGAGCAACAAAAGATATAATGAAAGAAAAATAAAACAACCTGTAAAACCAAACGCTTCACCAAGAGAAGTGAAAATAAAATCAGTGTGTTGCTCGGGTACATATTTGCCCCGTGTTTGTGTTCCTTTTAAAAAGCCTTTTCCAAAAACGCCGCCGGAGCCAATTGCAATTTTACTTTGGCGTACGTTATAATCATCCGGTTTTTTTACAGCTTTGGCACTTGCTTCCTGTTGTTGTGCATATTTGTTTTGGCTGCAATCGTAATCCTGCCCAACTGCACTATAGATGCGCTGGCTTTGATAACACTCAAACACATTGTTGAAAATATATGGCACGGCAAATCTTTGAATGCCCACACACAACGCCCATATACCAACAAGCACAATGAGCATTGCACGGTTTCGTTTTATTTGCCAACGCATGAAATAAATAACGATCAAGAGAATCGCGGTGAGTATACCTGCAAGAACATTTTTATCTATTACCAGAGTTGCAACAACAAGTGCACCGAATGAAAAACCTATAACGAGAATAATTCCCGGTAAACCTTCGCGGTACATTACAATAAAAAAACTTAAATAGGCTAACGCTAATCCCGTTTCATTTTGAAGAACAGATAACATTGCAGGAGATAATGCAATAACTGTAGCAATTATTTGCGACCTTGTTTTTGTGAAGTCAAGATTCAATTGCGACATATACTTTGACAATGCAAGCGCCGTAAATATTTTACACACCTCCGCAGGCTGAAGATTAAAGCCGCCACCCAATGGTATCCAGCTCCTTGAACCGTTTATATCTTTACCTATTACAAAGGTTAAGAGCATGAGACCAATGCCTACTACATAAAAAAGATTGGCAAATGCTGTATAAAGCTTACTATCGCTCAATAAAATAAAAGTGGCAACCAACGCACATATACCAACAAAAAGTAATTGTTTGCTATAGTTTGTATCGCCTGTAAAAAATGAGCTTGCTGCAAATTTATCTGGGTTGTATTCTACCATAAAAATGCAAAGAATACCAATGCTTACGAGTATTGCATAAAGCCATACTATAAGCCAATCAACGCCTTTTGAAATAGAACTGTTATATGTATTACTCATTTCTTTTTACAGGTTTCTTTTGCTTTTCGTTGGGTTTTACAGCCGGAGATTTTTGCTTAATGGTATTGGCGCTGTCGCCGGAATCTTTTCTGTTGGGTTCCACTTCAGGATCAAAAGTGATTTTCCTGTTGTCGGTTGTATTTTCAAAAGTAGGAGCTTTATCTGCATCAATTTGTTTTGCGAGTTTGGCCATCTTTATAGAATCCTGTTTTACATACCAGCGTTTTATTTCAGCAGGAATAAGGTCTGCATTAGCAAGTTGTTCCACCTTTGGCAAGCGTGCTGTTGAAATGGTGTCGTGCAAATATTTTTCCATCATCAATGAAGCTATGGGTGCAGCCCATGTTGCACCAAAACCTGCATTTTCAACAACAACTGCGATAGCAATCTTTGGATCATCTTTTGGTGCAAATGCAACAAAGAGAGAGTGATTTTTTCCATGAGGATTTTGGGCTGTACCTGTTTTTGCGCAAATATCAACACCTTCAATTTGTGCGCCAACCGCAGTGCCGGAGCGGGTTACATCAAGCATTGCAAGCTGCACGGCGTCAAAATCTTCGTTGGAAATGTGCGTTACATAGTGCCTTTTTCTGTACTTTCCTAAAAAAACTGTATCGTTCGGTGTTTCATTTTCAATACTGTCAACAAAATGAGGAACATAATAATATCCTTTGTTCGCAATAAAGCACATTACGTTTGCCAACTGAAGCGGTGTTGCCAGCATTCTATCCTGTCCAATTCCGAGTGTAAGAATATTGCAACTTTTCCAGCGGGTAGTTAAGAAGTCTCTGTTGTACCGGGATGTATCGGGAATATTGCCCTTGTCTTCACTCGGTAAATCAATGCTTAGAGGGACACCAAATCCGAAAGCATTCATGTATTCCTTCCATTTTAAATAACCCACTTGTGCATTACTATAACCCGGGTTATCAATTGCCATTCTGAATACCTGTGAAAAATAGGAGTTGCATGAGTGTGCTAATGCAAGTCGCAAATTTGCAGCATGTCCCGCGTCTTTATGCTCACAGCGTACTACAACCCCGCCACAACCGTAATAGGCACCCCCGCACGGATAGCCAAATGATGGAGTTATTAAACCTTCGTCTAACGCAATTAACGCACCCAAAGGTTTAAAAGTTGAGCCCGGCGGATACTGCCCCTTTATTGCTCTGTTTAATAAAGGTCTCGCGGTATCGAGCACAAGCCTGCCAAAGTTCTGTCTCCGTTCAGAGCCGGTTAATAAATTTGGATTATATGAAGGGCTTGTCACCATGGCAAGAATGCCACCGGTTTTAGGATCAATTGCAACAGCACTTCCTATTTTATGTTGTAACAATTTTTCGGCAAGCAATTGTAAGTCTACATCAATGCTTGTATATAAATTTCTGCCTGCGACTGCGGCTGTGTCAAACAAACCATTTTCGTAAGGACCTTGAATACGATTTTTGTTATCACGTATAAAACGTTTTACCCCACGCTGCCCCATTAATATTTTTTCGTAACTGCGCTCAAGACCCGTCATGCCTGCATAATCTCCCTGCTCGTATCCTTCCTCTTTATGTCTTCGCAAAAAAGTAGTATCAACTTCACCAAGATAGCCGAGTACATTTCCTGCAGCATTAAAAGGATATTTGCGCACCGGTCGTTCCTGTAAAACAAAACCGTTGAACTTGTACATGTTTTCGTTAAGGCGGGCATATTTTTCATCAGAAACAAGTGGCGCAAAAACACTCGGTTTATAACCCGTATTCTTAATTATACAAGTAATTAACCTTTTTCGAAATTCGATGGTATCAATTCCGAGAATATCGCAGAGTGTGGCGGTATCTGTTCCCTTAATCTCGTTGGGGGTAACTATAAGGTCGTACATCACTGTGTTTTCAAGAATAGCCCTCTTTTTGCGGTCATAGATAATTCCCCGGTCAGGATACACCACCTTTCTGTAGATGGCATTGTTTTCTGCCTGAATTTTGTATTCCGAAGAAAATAACTGAAGGTGGATCAACTGTCCAATGATGACAAAAAAAATCGCAATAAATATTAATTGAATTACCCTGCTTCGCGACTGATTGTAAACCGGCATATATAAAAATAGTGAATCGAAATTTCTAATCGCAAAGTTTATAATAGTTTAAACATATCACAATAAACTTTTACTGAAAAAATGTTTAAATAAGCTGTTTCAATGAATGTCTTAACAATATGTGCAGAAATTCGAGAGTTATACCAAATGACTTTTTATCTGCAATTGAAGATTTTTATTTTTGGAGTCTGGCAGAAATTTTTCATGGCATCGCCTCTTGCGTCGTCACTGACCCCGAGTTTGGTTTGAGCGCTGCATCGGGGCACACTTGTACTGAATAAATAATATTAAGCAGCAAATGGCTGAAGTATCTTTTTCCTACGAAGGTTGAAGTCCGTAAACAGAGATTTGCTATAAACAAAAAACAGAAAACAAAAAACTAATTCCTTTTATCCAATCCCCACATCAATTTTGTTCGAAGTGTAGAAAGAAAATTATTTTCATTCAGTCTTATAAAACTCACCGTAAATCTTTCTCTTTTTATGGCAAGCTGAATGTCTTTATCTACAATTTCTCTTCTCGCATCCAAAGCGCAAATAATCTGATCGCTGCGTGATTCAACTTCAAATGAAATAACATTACTGTCGGGCACAACGATAGGGCGCACATTCAAATTATGCGGGGCAACAGGTGTAATTACAAAACTGGAAGATTCGGGAAATACAATGGGTCCGCTGCAACTCATATTGTATCCTGTAGAACCGGTTGGTGTTGCAACAATTAATCCATCACTCCAATAAGTGTTTAAAAATTCACCATTAAGATAAGTGTGAATTTTTACCATAGGAGAAATGTCTCTCTTATGAATAGCAAATTCATTTATTGCAAATGGTGTATTGCCAAATAAAGGAAGGCTTGAATCAAGATGAATAAGGGTACGTTTATCTACCACATAAGTGCCGTTCACTAATGCATCCACTGCCAGGGTCAGTTCATCTTTACCTATGCTTGCAAGAAAACCAAGTCTTCCGAAATTGATGCCCAGGATAGGAATATTTTTATCAGACACCAGCGTAACGGCATCGAGTATGGTACCGTCTCCACCCAAGCTTATAAGACAATCAACAGAATTATCCAGTTCAGAAGGATGTGAAAAAATACCTATGCCTTTTTCATTTACAGGTAAACCATGCGAAGCTAAAGAATGCAGTAACAGTACATCTATGTTGTACTTTTGCAATTCTGAAAGTAATAAAAACAATTGGATTTTAAGGTCATCATCAATTCCTCTGCTATAAATCGCTACTTTCATTTGAACTTTGATTAAGCTGTAAATTTAGTGTCTTCATATAAAGAGCAACAATAAAATTTTGATGAATTGAATGGTGCATCACTTCATCTGCAAAACAAGAGAATCATGCAGATAGAATGCAACCATTCTTGCAGAAGCATATCGCAATAAATACTGTTACCGATTGTACAAAAAGATAAAAAGTTTTGAATGCATGTTGTATTTTCATTAGCCATTTGAATTCTCTTTTGGATGCGTCGCTAATAAAATTTTTCTTCTATAAAATACTGCTTATGACATTCAAAAACGCCATCAGTTGGTTTGAAATACCGGCAACCGATTTACACCGTGCTCAAAAATTTTATGAAACAATTTTTGATATTCAAATGATACCGCTTGATATGCCACAACTTAAAATGCGCATGTTCCCTGTCGAAAATCCAATGAACGTTGGCGGCGCATTAAATTATGCACCGGACTTTTATGAACCATCTGCAAAAGCTGGACCGCTGATCTATCTCAATGCAAATCCTGACGTGCAAATTGTTTTAGACAGGATAGAAGCAGCAGGAGGAAAAATAGTTGTTCCAAAAACAGAAATTTCACCTGAGTACGGCCACATGGCGGTATTTATTGACAGCGAAGGTAACAGGATTGCATTGCATTCGGTTCCACAAACCCTCTAAATCTCTCTAAAAGGGAGAGTTAAAAAGGCGTCTATCATCAAAATGTTTCTTATGAATTCATGTTGGAAGACTTTTACAAAACGTATAACGATAAATAGGGCGAAAGAAATTATTTATCGTGCATGGGCAACACAAGCAGGATTAGAAAATTGGTTTCTGCGTCGCGCAGAATTTACAAAAACTGACGGAAGATTGCGCGATAGAAACGAAGCGATTCAACAAGGTGATAAATACAAATGGCTTTGGTTTGGCTACGATGATACTGTTACAGAAGAAAGAGAAATTCTTGAAGCGAATGGCAGCGATATATTACGTTTTAACTTTAGCGGCGGTTGCATCGTTACTGTAACTGTAAAACAAGAACAGGGCGAAAATATTTGTGAGCTTATTCAGGAAATGACAATGGAAGATGAAAGCGAACAAAGATATTTTTATATAGAATGCGGTAAAGGATGGACATTTTATATGACCAATCTTAAATCTGTTCTCGAAGGCGGAATTGATTTGCGCAATAAAAATGTGCGCATACAAAATGTGATAAACGCTTAATCAATTACTCATCTTTTTAATTCTTCTTTATGAAACATTTTCTTTGCATTTTGTTTATTGCTGCACTGTTTTCTTCTTTAAAAGAACCTCAGGATAACAAGAAAATTTTTCAGCAATTATCTGTATTGCACGAAACTTGGAAAATGGAAACTTCTAAAGGAGTTTTATACGAAGGATGGCAAAAACTGAACGATACGTTATTGCAAGGTGGCAGCTATAAAATAAAAGGGCGTGATACCCTTTTCCTTGAACGTGTTTCTTTAAAACATATAGCAAATAGGATTTTTTATGTTCCTGTTGTTGAAGAAAATAACATGCAATCAGTAAGCTTCAAACTTACTTCAACGAACTACATTGCTACTATGATGCTCCTGTTGTGTCACTCACTTGTACGTTCAAAACTTTATTCAGCAAGCATCAATCTGCATCAGCTTTTCAACCAATTAACAAATAAACCCAATTAACCAATAAACCAATAAACTCACTTCCACACCGATTTCATTCCCCATACAACCACATTTGAAAAAGTTGTAGGAGTATTGCTGAACAATTCAATTCCGTTCTCATCCTTATCGGGAAAGATTTGTGCAGTCATTACAGCTTCGCCATCGTTGGCAAAAACTTCCACAATGCTGTTATCAAAATAAATATGCAGTTCTACATTATTACCCTTAGGCAGTAGTGTTGTTTCATAGTGGGACATTTCGGGAAATTTTTTATTGAAGCTTTGTTGGGCAGTCTTGTCTCTGTCAATATATAATTTTTGCTTCGTAACATCATAACCAATTTCGCAATAATGATTATTGCCAACCGATAATCTTACACCGGCAGTTCCATTAGGTATTGCATGAAGATTAAGCCGCATTTCAAACTGATTGCTTTTAACATCGAGCTTCGTTGTTCCGTTTACATTAAAATTTTTTGAAGTCATCAACGGTGAACGTAATTGTTCCAATGTTTTTATGGATCGTTGTATCAATATCCAACCATCATTCGTTTTTTTTATGCTAATGTTTCTTGGCAAACTAAATGCGCTCTTCCACGGCATTGTAGGAATATCATTGGCATAATTCCAGTTATTGCACCAGCCAATCATTGTTGGTTGCTGCGCAAGAGGTAAATTGTTGTAGGCAATAGCTGCGTAATAATCGGGACCATAATCAGGACGATAAATTTTTGTGGGTGGATTTTCGTTATGAAACGTTGTTCCGTCAAACTCGCCAACAAAATATTGCATGGTGCTTACATCGCCGATGCTCATTGTAAGAACCCATTTTTTATCGGCAGTGCCATCAATGTTTGCCTGAAATAAATCAGGGCATTCCCAAATTCCCTGTGTATCACCGGCAGGACCAAACTCGCTCAATAAATTCCATTGCAATAAATTTTTCGACGCATAGAATTGCACCTTATGTTCTTGTGGAAGCACAACTGCCATTATCCAGTTTTTCGTTTCGTTGTACCAAAAAACTTTTGGATCACGAAAATCTTTTTTATGTAAATCAAGTACAGGATTCTTTGCATACTTAGTCCATGTTTTACCGTCATCTAAACTGTAAGCAAGGTATTGAGATTGGTTTGCATCTGTATGTCCGGTATAGATTGCCACCATTGGTTCTTTACCTTTTTTACCAAAACCGCTTGTATTGTTTTTATCATACACGCAACTGCCTGAAAATATCATCACACCTTTTTCTTCAGGAATTGCAACAGGTAAATGCTGCCAGTGTACAAGATCGTAGCTTACTGCATGTCCCCAGCTCATGTGCCCCCAAACATTTCCAAAAGGGTTGTATTGATAAAACAAATGATAGGCGCTGTTCACATACACAAGACCATTGGGATCGTTTGTCCAGTTTACATAGGGAGAAAAATGAAACTGCGGACGATACTGTTCTGTGTAAGATGGTTTAGGTTGAGGATAAGATGTTATTGCTGTAAAGCAAAAAAATAAGATGGGTAGTTGTTTCATAGACTTTTAGTTGAATGCCATAATCGTTTCAAATCTTTTGAAACTTATTCAGCCAGCTCCTTTTCGATAGCTTGTTGTACAAATTGATTTAGTGAAACACCTCTTGCTAATGAAGCATTATATGCCAGACGATGCAATTCCGGGTTGATTCGAATATTAAAAGAGCCTTTTAAAGATTTAGCCACAGGTTTGTTATGTTCATGGCAAAGCTGAACATAGCTGTTCACTGATTCTTCAAAAGCTTTTTTTAATTCCTTTACGCTTTTTCCTTGGAAGGAAACAAGGTCAGGTATGCCTTCAATTTTTCCAAAGAAAACCTCATCTTCGGTACTAAAATGTACTGTACCTACAAAGCCTTTATATTCCAAATAGTCTTTTTTCATAATAATTCTTGTTTAATAAGTTCATCCAATATTTGGTTTACCTGATACGCTTTTAAAATATTTGACGGATGTGGTTTGTGAAGAGTAATGATATGCTTTGTTTCTTTATGAATAAAGGAAACACGCGAGCCTGAAGTTTTTCCCTTATTACTTTCTTCATATCCTAATCCTTTAAGTAGAGTCAATAGTTCATCATACGTAAAGTCTTTTGGTTTTGATAGAAAACGTTTCTTGAGTTTATCTATTTTTGACATTTTAGCTGTGACCTGCAACTGAAAGCCAGTTGCAATTTATAAACTTTTTTAATAATTAGAGCTAACCTTTCTGAATGAATCTTCCGCTTTTTGATATTGCGTCACATTGCCCAATTTAAAGTTGAACCTTAAAACGAAATGCGACACAACAGGTGTTGCCATGAAATACTGCAGATCGTCCCATAAAAACTCTTCTCACTCATGTATCAATTTCTTTTCAAGGTCTTCGAGTGATATGCCTCTCGTTTCAGGAACTTTAGTAAGCACCCATATTAATTGCAGCACCATCATAAAAGAAAAGAATGCAAAGATTGGCCATGGGTTTTCGCCAAAAACACCTTTGTCTTTGTCGAGAAAAACAGGTGTGATGAGCGTGATAAATGCTGCAAAAACCCAGTGTATGCTTGCACCAAACGATTGGCCAAGTGCACGTACATTGTTGGGAAATATTTCTGAAATAAAAACCCAGATAACAGCACCCTGACCAATTGCATGCGATGCAATAAAGAGCAGCAGCGAACACAATAAAAACACATCGCCTGCATGCGAATAAAAGCTCCATGCAACTGCAGCCAGACTAATGATGTATCCAAACGAACCTATGATGAGTAGCTGCTTTCTGCCAATGCGGTCAATGAGATACAAACCAACAAAAGTGAAAACTAAATTGGTGCCACCGATAGCAATTGAATTTGCAAGCGACTCTTTTGATGCAAGACCTGCACGCTCCAAAATTTCCGGCGCATAATACAAAATAAAATTAATGCCGCTCCACTGATTAAAGAACGCTACAAAAAAAGCAAGCCACAAAACCCTCCTGTATTTTTTATTGACGAATAAATGTTCATTTTTATCACTGGCATGTATGGCTTCATTGGCTGCAATGATATTTTTTATTTCGGCATCAGGGTTATCAGAGCCAATGAGAACAAGAATTTCTCTTGCTCGTGTCAGATTATTTTTGATGGTGATAAGCCAGCGTGGACTTTCGGGTACACTCAACACCATAATCGTATAAATCAAAGAAGGAATTGCCATAACGCCAAGCATCCATCGCCAGTCGTTTGAGCCGCCAATACCTTTCAATAAGTAATTTGAGAAGAATGCTATCAATATTCCAAACACAATATTGAATTGGTACATACCCACAAGGCGACCTCTTGTTTTTGGAGTGGAAATTTCTGAAATGTAAGTGGGCGCCGCAACAGAAGAAACACCAATGCCAAGCCCGCCAATAAAACGAAAGAAAGAAAATATATATGGGCCTTGTGCAAGTGCTGAACCAATCGCAGATATGCTGAATAAAATTCCAATCCATAACAACACTTTTTTGCGTCCGAATTTTTCTGTGGGTATGCCTCCGAATATTGCGCCAATCACTGTTCCCCACAATGCCATTGACATAATAAAAAAACCATGAAACAATGGTGATGTATGCCATAGTTCTTTAATAGGCAAATTGGCACCCGATATCACTACTGTATCAAATCCAAAAATAAAGCCTGCAAGTGCGGCCACTACAGACCAGAGAAGGAGTTTGTTTTTGCTCATGAGACAAGTGTTTGGGGGAAGGAAATTACAAAAGGTGGTTTAATTTATAACAAAAACATTTTCGCCTTTTTTTGCAGAAGCCGGATTTAAATTCAAGAAGATGAACTATAAGCTTAAGGAATATTTTCCATTGAGATATGGTATTTTAGACGCCTTACTTCTACAGCATGTTTAAGTTAAACTGAATTGATGACCGTGTAAGACACTTCTTCGAGCGTATTACCGGTCATTTAAACACACTATCATCCACTCCCTGATTGATTGTGTAGGAGCTGTATATTATTTCAACTTTTCCTTTTTTGTTCTTTAGTTTATTAACATCAGAGGTTTTTTCGTTTTCTTCAAATTCAAGTGTAACACCTTTTGGTAGTTTATAATCTTTTGTATTGAAGCTGAAAATTATTTTATCGGGAAGTGCATAATTGGTGTATTTACTATAACTCATATTGATTTCGTAAGTACCATTTTCTTTTGTTGTTGTAACTGCTTTTCTTATCAGCAAATCGGCCTCATCAATATAAAGCGTTGATAAAATAATATCGCTGTTTTCATCTGTTGGCAGCAGCTTTACAATTTTTGTTTTTACGCCATCAATGATTGATTCACCGGCCGAAAGAGCAACATAATTGCTTGAAGCAATAATTGAGTTAAGACTTACACTTACGCCACCTTTAGGTAAAATGGAAATGCCCCCATCTTTTTTCAGCTTGAATTTATCTGGCTTTTTAAAATACACCGTTATTTTACCTACGGGTGCTTTTATAAAAGTTACATCTGTTTTCAGTGTGCCTTTAGCGACATAATCGTTTACCTGATCAAGTTTTACTTTTACTTTATTTATAAGCTCCATCATATCTTGCGCTGATGAAATAAAGCCCAAGACAGAAATACAAAACATAAGCATCACTAACTTCTTCATGAAAAAATTTTTATTACTCATTTACTTTTGATTTCACTTCTATCATCACGATCAACTCAACACATCTTTTCTCTTAAACGTAACAATCGCAGCGCCAACAAGGATCACAATATGTATGATTAATACAATCGCTGAATCGTAAATCTTCTGTTGGTTTTGAATGCTGCCTTTTATAACAGTATTTTGCTCATTTACTTTTTCGTCAAAAAATTCTTTCCAGTTTACCATATGTGTTGTAAAGAGATAGGGCTGAATTTTCTCAAACACAGGAATGGTCATGGTACTTAAGATTGTAAACACAATAATTATACTCATTGCTGTTACAATAGGACCAATTGAATTCTCTGCAAAGTTTGATAAAAAGAAACCCAGTGCTGTAACGGTGAGCATAGATAAAAGTGCAAAACAAAATGCGCCGATATAACGCCATAAAATATCATTCGCTTCTATTTGCACTACATAAGAAGTTTTTTGAAGAATAAGATCATCTGTTCCAAAAAGTGAAATACTCAAAACAAGCGCCAGTATTGCAATCCACAAAAGCAGAATGAACGTGTAAGTACTTGCAGCAAAAAATTTTGCCAGCATAAATTCTGTTTTGCTTACCGGTTTTGTAAGCAATAATCTTAGTGTGCCCATGTTTGCTTCGCCGGAAATCATATCAGCAGCTATGAGTGAGATGAGTAAGGGAACATGTATGAGTAATAGTTGCAGTATGATATAACATACAAGATAGCCGTTCAGAATTTTTCCTTCAAAATCAAATGTGTCTTTAAGGCTGCTCATTACAAAATCAACATAAGCTTCGCCATCCATTTTTAAACCAAGCTGTATCACTGCAATTAATGCAGTAATGGCTCCAAATGCAATGTATGTGCGTGGACGATGAAAAATTTTATATAGTTCAATCTGTAAAAGCTTCCACATGTTGTTTACCAGATGTTACCTGTAAAAAGAAATCTTCAAGCGAATGGCGCGGCTGCAAAGAAATTACTTCAATGTTATTTTCAACAAGCCATTTATGTAACTGCGGTAATTCTTTCCTGTTCATTTTAAGCAAGAGACTATGTGTTCTTTGCGGTTGAAGGTATTGCTGCCATTGGCTTTGCTGTAAAAGATGTAAAGATGTATGATTATCTAAAGTATCAAGCTCTACAATTGTTTGTGAGGGATCGAATAATTCTGCTGCAGAGCCTTCCACAATTTTTTTGCCTTTATCAATAATCAAAACTCTTGTTGCTACCTGTTCTATTTCGTTTAAAAGATGTGATGAAACAAAAATTGTTTTTTTCATTTCTCGGCTAAGATGAAGAATGAGATTGCGAATATCTGCAATGCCTTGCGGATCTAAACCGTTCGTGGGCTCATCAAGAATAATAAGTTTAGGATCGTGAACAAGCGCGATTGCGATGCCTAATCTTTGCTTCATTCCTTGTGAAAAAGTTTTTACTTTGTCGTGCTCTCTTTCTGCAAGTCCAACCGTATCTAACTGTTGCAGCAACTGTTTTTCTGAATATTTAACACCACTCAATTTTGCAAACAATCGAAGATTTTCATAAGCCGAAAGATATTTGTAGAGGTCTGGTTTTTCAATGATTGCACCAACCCTTTTTAGTATCTCGTTTCTGCGAGAGTGAAGTTTAAGATTAAATATTTCAATTTCACCGTGAGTAGGTTTGATAAGTGTAAGCAACATGCGGATAGTGGTAGATTTTCCGGCACCATTTTGCCCTAAAAAACCATACACATCGCCTTCCTGAACAGTAAAGGAGAGATCATCAACAGCTGTTATATTTCCGAACTGCTTGCTTAACGACGTTACTTTTATTATATCCTGCATGAATAAAACAAAGGTATAGATTAACGGTTGGAGGAGATAAAACACGCTTGATTTTAACATGTAGAAGAAGTGAACCACATAGGCACATAGAAACATACGAGTAACATAGAGATTGTTGTATGAGTAACTGCAAACAATATTTGTCTCTAAAAATATAGAGCTAATGAAAAATATGATGCACTTGGAAAATGATCGCTATCGCTCAAGAAAGTTCAGAACGTACAAGTGAGTGACACAATGGAAGCATAATAGAATTACTGTAGTTCGTCACAAAAAAAATTTATTACGATTATATTATCACTTCGCATTAAACTGAATAAACGCAATTCCTCCTTGTATCTTTTCACCTGCTTTAGGTTTGCAAACTATATAGAGCGTATGGTATTGTTCGTCTGTCACAGCTTGCAATGGAATATGTGCCATGCCGCCTTGTTGCTTTTTATTTGAAGGAGGTAATAAGCTTCCCTTACCGATAGATTTGCCATCGGCCGCATCGAGCCTTATCTCAAAATCAAAACCGAATTGCGGCGGATCTTGCCAGCCAGCCATGATATTTGCAGAAGCAACACCGGTAAGGTCAATACTATCTATCGCAAACCATCCTTCTTCTTTTGGCAATACCATATAAGCAGCACCGTTAGCATTGTACACAGTAAAGCCTTTTACCTTTTCTGTGCCTTTAAACGTTACACTATTGCTGTTGAGAACTGCAATATTTCTTCCGGTTAAAGCTTTGATGTTGTTGCCGCCTTTATCAGTATAGCTTGCTGATAAAACAAGCGCCGCCCCTGGTTTTGCGTCTGCAGGAGGAGTGATTGTTCCGGATTGTGGCAATGATTTTTTTAACCCGGCCTGGTTCGCAAGCGAAAGCACCCACTGTACAATTTGTTGCGCATCACTTTGAGGAAGATTTGGATGGGCAGCCATTTGCGTTTCACCCCAAACGCCGCCACCACCTTTGATAATTTTTTCTGTGAGGTAGCTGATTGCGTTTGTGTTTTTGCCATACTTTTCCGCCACTTGCATAAAAGAAGGTCCGATAGATTTTTCATTTTCCTTATGACAGCTTTTGCAATCAAGCGACAGCATAATGTTCTTGCCACTTACCATTGATGAGCCTTGCTGATGACCCATTGGTGTTGCAGCTTTATCAAAACCCTGCACATAATCAACGGAAACAAAAAGATTGGCAGGATCTATTTTAGAGGTATCATCTTTATCAGATATTGTTACAGAATAAGTGATTGGTTTGCCTGGCAAGTAAAAAGATTTATTTGCATTGTTGAGCCGAACATTTACAACAGGTGTTTCGTTGCCCGCATATAATTCCACAGCATCACTTATTGTTGAGTCTCCATGCGAATCTTTTACACTAACAAAAATTTTATAATCCCCGGCGGCAGTATAGTTGAAATTAACTTCGGGTGTTGATGTTTCTTTCTTTGTGCCATTACCAAAATCCCAAACATAAGTAAGCTTATCGTTTTCCGGGTCTTTGGCTTCAACAGTTGCTGTGCCTGCAAAAGGTAAATTACCCGTTGTTTTATCTACCTTTATCGAAGCGATTTTTGGTGCTCTGTTTCCAGCGGTGTAATCAATTCTTGACAAACCGGCATCAGGATTTTTTTGAAACCATCCTGTTCCATATTCAAGCAAGTACAATCTTCCATCAGGACCAACTTCCATATCAATGCAATTCGCCAATTTGATGTGTTCCATAAATGGTTCCATTTTATCGAAGTCACCATTAGGCAACATTGTTACCGCTTTTATCCAGCCACGCATCCAATCATAGATAATCAATTTGCTGTTATAGTAGTCTGGTAAACGTGTGTCTTTTGGAAACATATCAGTATAATAAACTGGACCAGCCATTGCATTTCTTCCCCCGGTACCTACTTCAGGGAAATCTGATGAAGCAGCATAAGGATACCAGATAAATGCAGGCTGTGCAGGGGGTAAATCTTTTAAGCCAGTATTGTTTCTTGAGTCGTTTACAGGATGTGCAGGCTCAAAGAGTGGTCCGCTTTTTCCTGTTGCATAATCAAATTGGTGATATGGAAAATTATTTCCAACAAAAAGTGGCCAACCAAAATAACCGGCTTTGCGAGCCTGGTTTACTTCATCATAACCACGCGGGCCTCTTGTATCAAAACTATCTGCACCAGCATCGGGGCCAACTTCGCCCCAATACAAATAGCTGTTCTTTTGATCAACAGAAATGCGATAAGGATTACGGTTACCCATTACATAAATCTCGGGTCTTGTTTGTGCTGTTCCTTTTGGAAAAAGATTGCCATCGGGAATTTCGTAAGTGCCGTCGTCTTTTACACGAATGCGTAAAATTTTTCCGCGCAAATCATTTGTATTGCCCGATGATCTTCTTGCATCGTATTGTTGATGTCCCGGAATATCATTCATTGGTGCAAAACCACTGTTCACGTATTTTACACCAGGCTCATCAAACGGTGTTGAGTTATCCCCTGTGGAGAGATACAGCAGACCATCCGGACCGAATGCAATAGAGCCGCCTGTGTGGCAGCATATCTCGCGCTGCGAATGCACTTCAAGAATTACTTTTTCTGAAGACATATCAAGCGAATCATTTTTGAATGTAAATCTTGATAAACGATTCACAGAACTGTCAACAGGGCTATAATACATATACACCCAATTGTTTTTTGCATAATTTGGATCTTTGCAAAGACCCATCAATCCTTCTTCTGCATTTACACCGGGAGTATGTGCGTGCCAATAAACGTTTAATAAACCAACCTGCTTTAGTTTTTTTGCGTCGTTTTTGTATAACATTACTTCGCCGCGGCGCTGAACAATAAGTATGTCAAGATTGGGAAGTATTGTCATTTCTGTTGGTTCAAAGAATTCGCCTTGCACGAGTGTTGTTTTTGTAAAGCGGTCTTCGTCTGGCGGCAACTGTGTTTTTGCTTTTGAATAATCGAGCTCAAGATTATCACCAATTGCATATTGAATGCCACCTAATAAATGTTTTACATAATCCGGTTCTGTATAGGATTGTTCTGTATGACCGAGTGCGGTATAAAATGCACGCCCCCCATCATAATCATGATACCATGCCATAGGATGATTGCCCATTCGCTTTCCGCCGTGATAACTGTTTTCATCAATTGTAATCAGCACATGTACATTAGAATCTATTTTTTTAAAGGCGTAAAACTCATCTGTGCGTTTCCATTGTTTAGGTAAATGTTTTGTAGAAACATTACTCTGATCAACGACGTTGAACACACCTGGCTGCACGTTAGGAAACGAGTCATGAATACCCGGATGATCATAAAAATATCCGCCCACCAATCGGCCGTACCACCCCCAATCATATTCCGTATCTGTTGCCGAATGCACACCAACAAAGCCACCGCCTGCCTGTATATATCTTTCGAAAGCCGCTTCCTGCCTGTAATCCAGCACGTCGCCTGTTGTGTTTAAAAAAATAACCACAGAATATTTTTTTAATGTGCTGTCATTAAACATTTCAGGATTTGTTGTGGTATCAACATCAAACTCATTCTCTTGTCCGAGTTTTTGAATGGCAGCAATACCATTAGGAATTGAAGCGTGATGAAATCCTTTTGTCAATGAAAAAACAAGCACTCTTGGTTTTTCACTTCTTTTGTTACTGCACGAAAAATAAAAGCAAGCAAGAGCAAGCAAGAGCAATGAAGAAATTCTTCTCATGATGTAATTATGGTGTGTGATAAAATAGGCAGCAATAAATTTAAGTTGAAAGCAGGATATAAAAATATTTTAGGAGAAAGATTTTATAAATGGTAAAATTGACACTTATTTTTTATGAGATAAACTGCGCACAATGCATCACAGGTTTTAGATGGTAAAGCTGTTATTGTAAGTTTTCCCAAATTATGAGCCTTCGTGTATTAATGCCTCAATTTCAAACACTGAAAACGAGTACGATGATGTAGCCGCTTTAATGGCCTCAACATCCTGCAGAGGATAAACATTGTTTCCGTAATGGTGGGTTGCTTTACCTGCAAATCTGTATATAATGTGCAGTAGTTTTTTGCAGATATTGATTTCATTGGTTTGAGTGTTCATCGAACATTGAATGTTTTGCGAGCGGCAAAGTAAAATTATTTTTCAAAAACGATTAAAATCTATGAAAATTATTTTTCGTTATGGTGCATGTATAAATAGTAACTTCAAATTGTGGGGAACAATTTGAGTTTATAAAACAACCACAGAATTTTTTACCACTTCATGATATAAAAGCTTAAAAGGAAAGAAAAAATATCTAATTTACTTTTTTCAAAATTTCTGCTTATGCCTATAAATAGTCTTCGACACGAAGCTGATGCCAAAATCAAACAAATTTTATTGATTGATGACGATTCTGATGAACATGTTTTTTTTAGCAGTGCTCTTAAAAATTATGATAGTAACATAACGTGCGTTACTGCCTTTAATTGTACAGAAGGTTATAAACTTGCCAACGAGAAAAAACCTGACATTGTTTTTCTTGACATGAATTTGCCGGGAACAAACGGTTTGATTTGCTTGAGGAAATTTAAAAAAACATTGTCATTACAGGATGTTCCCGTGTACATGTATTCGGGCGGAATTGTAACCGATAAAGAAATTGTGTTAGCACTGCAATCGGGTGCAAAAAAATGGATTGCAAAACCGAGAAAATTTGAAGACTATAATAAAATGTTTTCGAGGTGTTTGAATTAAGCGGTGAACTATGAGTTTCAAGCTGCCAGCAATTGCTTCAACTTGTGGCTTGCAGCTAATTACTCAAAGCTAATTCAATTGCGGATCTATGGGATAATTTATAAGCTGCGTGTATTCACCGCCCAATTGATGTAGTGCATCTTTCCAAATAAGATCGGTATTTCGGTGAAAAACCAGCTTGCGGTTACCTTCTGTTATTAGCCAGCTCTTTTCTTTCATTTCTGTTTCTAACTGCCCTTCGCTCCAACCGCTATAGCCGATAAAAAACCGTATTTGATGCTGCGTGATGGATTTATTTTTTATGAGTGCTGTTACTTCTTCAAAATTACCACCCCAAAAAATTCCGTCAACAATTTCAAGACCGCCGCTTATTACATCGGGACGCTGGTGAAGAAAGTGTACTGAATTCATTTGAACTGGTCCGCCATAATATACAGGATAGTTGCAGCCTTCAAGTTCTTCAATCAAATCGCCAATGGCAACTTTATGCTTGCGATTAAGCACAAAACCAAAACTGCCCTCTTCCTGATGTTCACAAAGGAACACCGTTGTACGAAGGAAATTCGGATCTTTTAAAAATGGATCGGCAATTAATATGCTGCCTGCTATAATTTGGCTCATAATACAATTTAGTATTTTTATCCAAAAGCAAGGAAATTAAGCTGAAATTTATACCAGTTAAAAACATGGTAAAGATTATATGTTCATTTGGCTAACCTTGCTACTAATTTAATTTTGCCACAATGAAAAAAATTTTCCCTGTAATTGCTGTGCTTATTGCGCTTTCAATAATTGGTCTTATTATTATTCAGGTGCAATGGTTTTCGAATTTGTTGGTAGTACAGAGCGAACGCCTTAAGTATAAAGTAGAAAAGGCTGCCATTTCTGTCACCGAAGAACTTGCCAAGCAAACCCAAGCAGGAAGAATATTACGTCTCAAACGGGGCAACAGCTTTAGTCTTATTCCCGATAATCTTGCATTTAGTTTAACCAAACCACCTAACATAGCTCAACAATTCAGCGACAGAGAAATTTACGACAAGCTAAGAAGAGCTTTTGATAAAGAAGATTTAAAAAATATTTCTTTTGAATACGCTATTACTGTAAGTTCAGACAACTATAGCAGCACTATTGAATTACAAACACCGCGTTTTACAAGTGAATCTGCCGATACAACGCACAACAAAACTGTAATAATGCCTATAATTCCCGAAAGCGGTACCGAGCTTGAAGGGCTTATAGATTACGAACATCTTATACTTGTTGTTCCCGATTTTAAAACACAAGTTTGGCAATCCATCACATGGATAATTATAGGCGCTGCTGCATTTAATCTCATTATTATCGCCGCGTTTTATCTGGCGCTTAGAACAATTGTTAACCAACGTAAACTAAATGCGATAAAAAGCGATTTCATTAACAATATGACGCACGAATTAAAGACACCGCTTGCCACCATATCACTTGCAGTGGATGCTTTAAAAAACGAAAAAGTGCTTGCAGACAGAGCACGCATGGAATATTTCAGCGGAATTATTAAAGATGAAAACAAACGAATGAATAAACATGTTGAAACTATTTTGCAAGCCGGTTTAATGGACAGGCAGGATATTCGCATGAATATAAAGCCTGTTTACATGCATCAATTGCTACCAAAGGTTCTTGAGAATTTTAAACTGCAGCTACAGGAAAAAAAAGGAAGCGCCGAACTGTTACCCAATGCCAAATACGATTTAATTCATGCCGATGAAGCGCATATCACCAATCTTATTTCAAATCTCATAGATAACTCTATAAAGTATTCAAAAGAAAAAGAACCTTTGCGGATAAAAATCACTACGCACTCCACAAACAGATCATTTGTTATGCAGGTTGCCGATAACGGTATAGGTATGAATAAAGAAACACAGAAGCGCATCTTCGAAAAATTTTATCGCGCACATACCGGTAACATTCATAATGTAAAAGGTTTTGGTCTTGGTATGAGCTATGTAAAAACGATTGTTGATGCACATAAAGGCAGAATAAAAGTTGACAGCACTCTGGGTAAAGGAAGTTGTTTTACGCTTGAGTTGCCTTTAGCAAATCCAAAAAATGATTGAGAAAATTTTCTTGTCGAGGTTATGTATGTTTAAGTTACAAGCAGTTTTATTTTGATTACCGCCTATAGTTTTTCATAGCATCTTCGTTGCGTCGCAATCACTTCATCTATAGTACAAATGGCATCAGCAGGTTTCGGAGGCAAAATTGCAATTGCAGTTTCAGCGTCACTCGTAAGAGCAAGTTCAATAGCAACACTTCAGCTCGCTACAAAAAAGCATTAAACAATAAAAAAGAGAATTTAGTTTAGCAGCACAATTAAGCTGTTTCGGAAATAAGACGGCTCTTTTCGGGATGAGTAAGATAGTTGGGAATTTCGAGATGGAATGATGTTCCGTATCCGTAATGTGATTGAACGGAGATATCGCCGCCAATTCTATTGAGCGCTTCTTTTACTATATATAAACCGATGCCAAGACCATTTACAGAATTGGTGCTTCGAAAAAACATTTTGAATATGTTGTTGAGATGCTGATCGAGAATGCCGATGCCGTTATCTTCAATTTTGATAAAAGCTTTTTCTTTATTTGTTTTTACAGAAATTTCTATGCGGGGTTTTGGCTCCTGCGGCTTTTGATATTTTACCGCATTTGAAATAAGATTATCAATTATTACAGACATTCTGAAAGCATCGTTTATAAATTCTACCGGCTGCTCTATATCAACAATGTATTCAATATCGGGCTTCTGCATTCTAAATAGCTTAATGCTCTCATCAAACAATTCCTGGAAATTTATTTTGTTATACTCTTCTTCCACACGTATGCTCTTGTAGTATTCGATTATCTTTTGTATAAAGGTGTCCATCTTGTTCACACATATCTCAATCATTTGAAGATAACCGTTTGGATCAATAACAGAGTTTTCCATGCTGGCAAGGTTAAGTATGCCCATTACAGAAGCCAGCGGTGAACGCAAATCGTGAGAAGTGCTGTAGATAAATCGGTTTAACTCGTCATTGGTTTTTTCAAGCTCTGCAACTTTTGTGTTCAGCCTGTCACGGGTGGTGTAAATTTCATAAGCATTTTGAATGGCATTTTGTAATTCAAGTTCATCCCATGGTTTTTTTATGTAACGATAAATTTCACCTTTATTGATAGCATCTACAATTGCTTCTGCATCGGTATAACCTGTAAGCAAGATTCTTATCGGCTTTGGAAAAGCGGTGCGTACAATATTAAAAAATTCAACACCGGTAGAATGTGGCATACGCTGGTCTGCGATGATTACATGAATACTCTCCGTGTTCAAAATGCCCATTCCTTCAGCAGAAGAAGATGCTGTATAAACTTTAAAGCGACGCCTGAAAGTCGCCTGAAAGGATAAAAGGTTGTTACTTTCATCATCAATATATAAAACAGCAATTTTATCGTCGGGTCTCATGGGATAAATTATGATATTGAATGTAAACGAGGCAAAGTTATAATAAATTCAGCACCTTTTCCCGGCTCTGAAATTATGTCTATTTTTCCGTGATGCTCTTCAATTATTTTAAACACAATCGCCATACCTAAACCGGTTCCTTCACCAACTGCCTTTGTAGTAAAGAACGGTTCAAAGATGCGATGTTTCACCTGTTCAGTCATGCCTTTTCCGGTATCTTTTATACTTATTTGAATATGGTTGTCCTTTGTGTCTCTTGTAGTGATAGTAATAAATTCTTCTTCATTAATTTGCTCTTTTTCGGCGATCGCTTGCATTCCATTGTTAAGAATATTCATAAACACCTGGTTAAGCTTACCGGGCAAACAATCAATTTCACCATTGGCGCAAAACTTCTTTTCAATCTTTATGTATTTGGGCATGGAGTTGCGCAAGAGAACAAGCGTTGATTCCAAGCCATCGTGAATGTTTGCCGTTTTAAGTTCGGCTTCATCAAGACGGCTGAATGTTTTTAATCCACGCACAATTTCCGCAGTGCGTTCGGCTCCCTCTTCAATACCTTTTAAGAGTTGCTGAATTTCTGTTTTGATAAATTCTACATCGAGCGATTGACCTTTTTCATAAACTTCATCCAAATGTTTTTCAATGTCACCGTTCTTTAAATTGTGCAATTGATTGTAGTCTTCAACTATTTCAAAAATGTCATTGATATCAAGACGAAGCGGTTTGATATTCGATTTTACAAAGTTGATCGGATTGTTAATTTCATGAGCAATGCCCGCTGTAAGTTGACCCAGAGAAGCCATTTTTTCTGCTTCCACCAATTGTATTTGCGCATCCTGCAAATCACCCAGTGTTTTAGATAACTGCTTATTGGTTTGTTGAAGTTCTTCTGTTCTTATCGCTACTTTCTGCTCGAGTACAATGTTCTGTTCTTTTATAAGAACTTCATTCTCTCTTGCTACTTTAAGAGCGTAAAGTTGGGATTCTTCTTTTTCTTTACGATAAACATTTATTCTGTCGGCCAATGCTATTGACAGCAATATTGCCTGAATTGCAGATCCTATATAGAGAAGGTAGCTTGTGAAAATATTAAAAGGTATAAGACCAAAATCGCGGAATGCATAAAGTATAGCACAGAATATTAGAATTATTCCGGCAATAAGAAAAAAGATGGCTGAACGGCTTCCTTGTTTTGCAATAAATACAGAGACAAATAAACCAAAAAATGCTAACGCGCTTACATTAAAGTCAATAAGGCGGTAGCTGAAATAGAACTTGCCAAAGAAAGTAAGTAATACCGCTATAATATAGCCTAAATTAAAAATATCAAACAGCTTATGCAACCTTGGAGTGTACTCACGAGTATTCATAAATGTTCGTGCAAAACCATTATATGAAATTCCAGCTATTGCAGGGAAAAGAATTATTGCATAGCGGTTGAATTCAGGATGTGAAGGCCATATAAAACGCAAAGAGTAACCAAAAAGAGTAATTTGAGTTAAGCCTATAAACAAAATATAGATTACGTAATAAATGTAGCTTGAATCTCTTACTGTAAAATAGATGAAGATATTGTAAAGAAATAAAGCAAAAATAATTCCGGCATACATAGCAGACAAAACATCTTCTAATGAATAATTTTTAACAAGGGTGCTGTATGAATTTACCTGTAGTGGAAGAAAAATCGGATATACAGTTTGTACTTTTAAAAGATAATCCGCGGTATCTTTTTTGGGAAGGTTTAAATTAAAAATGGGATTCTGATAGGGATATTTTTTTGCCGAAGAAGGAAAACTTAGTCCGCTTATACTTGAATCAACCAATGCTCCCCTTTTAAATTTATAAAGCGTTATCTTGTCTAATAACGGATAATGAACATCTAATAAAAGACTATCGTGCTCAAATAAGTTTGCAACTTTAAAATGAAACCAGAAAGTACCGGGTTGAGTTTTATAGAAATTAATGATGTTTTCATTACTTGGCTTAAAGAGATAGGAGTTTATCAAATCTTGCGGATGATAGCGATTGAAGCTATCAATGTAATAAGATACTTCATTCTTAACTACCTTAACACCGCCGCCGGTCAAATTGATAATACCCTGTCCAAAAGCATTTGACATGAATAAAATATTCATTACAGATGCAAAACAAAAAAGTCTGAAAAAAGACCTCACTGTTAGCCGGTGCCTTAATAGAGTATTTTCAGAATTGAATGTCATGCATTGTGAACTTTTATTCTGGTTAATAAAATTAATTTTCAATAATGAGGATTTCATCTAAAGGTAATCTTAACGAGCGTGTCACTACTTCATCCGCCATAAAAACTCTAAACAAGAAAGCTTCACCTCTTTTGTCATCCCCAGGAAAAATATTCAGAAATCTTTTTCTTAGTTCAATTAATTCTTCAACCATTGTATTTGATAGACCTTCACCGTTGCCAAAAGTGACTCTTGGAAAAAGATATAAGGGTGCTATTAAAGGTTGATAAGCCATTCCAAGTTCAGTTGCCTTTAGCCATTGTCTTTGAATGGCCCTGCCAGCAATAATAAAATTTTGTTCAGAATAAGTGGGCGTAGTCACAAGCCCCATTGCTGATGCTGTAACTGCATGCGGAACCGAAGCACCTTTTATAGCATGACCACCATTAATATCGTATAATACCTTAGCCACATTTTCATCACTTAAAACTTTTAGCGCCAATAATGCGGGTGGTGGAATTTCAAGCGTATTAACATCCATTCCGGTACGCTTTAGATTTGCCTCTTCGGCAGACCAACGCATTTCTCTGCGGAAGAAATCGTAATGTCCATGCGGATGTAAAAGACGCATACGATCAACAGAAGATATAATTTCACCCAACGCTTTTAATTCATCAGGCTTTGTTGAAAAATCTAAACTTACATTATTAAAGGACTCTGTAACACTTTTCAATTCAGCCAACGCTTCATTAGAAAGAATTTTTCGCGGAGCAATTTTTCTGTTGGTATATCTTTTAGATATAAACTCAAACAAGTTATCTGCAAAATGGCTTTCACATTCTGCACTATTTTTTTCTTTGAACTCCAGGGAGGCAATTACTCGTTTATCTTCATTATATGGAAAAAGACTAACCTTGAGTTCTAAATGATGATGATGCGCACTTATTACAAAATTTTCCAAAGCTGCTCCAAGAGAAATATAAGATGCCATATTTCTATAATCACCAAAAGAAAACGACCTGCTTACCTCATGAAACAGGAGCACTTGTCCGTTCTTTGAAAACCATTTCCATGGTTGATCATTTCCTGATGATGGCGCCAATCCTGCATTTGTTACAATATTTTGCAGAACTTCTTTGGAAGGAACGAACGAGGTATTTTCATCAGCAATTACTTTAGTCGCAATCTCTCTCATTTCTTCCAGACTTAGAGAAGCAGGAGCTTTAGGAATAGAATTCGATTTTACAGGAACATCATCCTTAATAATATTTTCAACATCTACATGAAATCTTCCTGAAGCAGATAACTGGTTCAAGAGAATTCTTCTTCCTACATCCGTAACTATGGCGGCACCTAAAACAACAGAGGAAGCCAGTTGAGGAAAATTTCTTATACTTTGATTTACTTCAAGAAGCGAGACTCTTAAACGTTTTGAAGCTGCATCAGGGCTTAACAATCTAAGATAGTAGGGAAGCTTTTGTTCGTTTGTAAGTCCTTTTAAACTTATGTAATTTACATTACCAAGCAAACCATGAAAGGGTTTATAATCCGGTTGCAAATCATATCTCTCTATATCAAGCATTCCTTTATCATTGGTATCCATTAAAAGTGGAATGGAATGCTCCTTTGCTTTTTGCCGACTTAACATTTTAATATCGAGGCTGTCACATTCCTCAATCAATAAATCCACTTTGCCATTGTTCAACAGAAAATCATCAATGTTATTTTCATTAACACCTACGTGATAGCAGGTAATTTTTATATAAGGATCAATTTCAAGAATCTCTCTTGCGGCTGCTACAGTTTTAGAAACACCTAAATTATGTAAACCGGTTCTTATTCTGTTGTAATTAGAGAGTTCGAGAAAATCAAAATCAGCCAAGCGTAACTCGCCACAAATTCTTTCAAGAGCAAGCGTAACTGCAATAGATTGACCTACAGATAAACCTATTACTGCAACTTTTTTATTACGCAGTTGCTTCTCTTCATCATCTGTAATCTTATGCTTGTTTCGGTTTGTTCTCACTTCAATAAATTCTTTCTCATCGAGAATATGCAACAAACGATTGCTCCAGGGATAAAAAACCCAAACACCATATTCTTCTAAAGATTCTTCCTTTAAATAATCTGTAACACGTTTTTCTAAATCGTCGTCGGTCAAATTCAAGAATGGATAACGGCTTCTTATTAATTCTTTCAGTTGAGCAAAGATTGTATCGTAAATCGTTAGATGCGAATGTGATTTTAAAAGAGATAAAAATTGTTCTTTGTCATTCTCATTCTTGAGACGAAAAAAAACAGGTTGATATACTTTGTTATCGAGATGTGCTTTTTTGTTTTTAATGCTATTCAATAAGTCCGCTGTGTTTAACGACGTAACTGTCATCTCTTCTGTATTTAAATTTTTTAAAATTAATAGCAACCGAAAATAAAGCTATTACTCTTTCAAGTTTTGAAACTAACGCTGATTGCAGAACATAAACGAAGGGGAAAATAATCGAAATAAAGATTGGCACTACATCATTGTTGCCATCAGGGATTTTACTAAGAAATAAACAATTTATAACAATAACTATTAAATCACCGATTGTTATATCATACCGCTTGCTTATCAAAATAATTCAAGTATTTAAATTCGTTTTGGCTAACATTCGCCAATTCTAAATCGTAATGAACATTCAATTTAACATTCTTAAACGGAGATTTCTCTATACTAACTTCGCTAAGATGCTGACGCCTGTGTAACAATTTTTCTTTTTCTCTTGGATGAGCTTTACTCAGCCCAATTGCATCCTCTAATAAAACTGCCGTAGCAATCAAATCAAGTTTCGGATAATAAAATGTTCCGTTATTACCTACTTCAGTGATTACCCTGCATCCAACCCACTCATTAAATCTTACAGTGGCGGGTGAACACAAAAAAAACAACGATTCAATTCCTATTTGTTGCGCTATCACCGTTGCAGCTCTTACAGAAAATATGCTACCGATACCATACCCTGCTACTTCAATAGAGTTCCATAAACCACATATTTCAGCAGTGCCATTGTCTGCATATTTTCGCACAACAGAATAAACATTTGGATCCAAGTTGCCTGTTGCTTCTTCAATCGGCAAAGGATGTATGCCATCTGCAACATGCACCCTTGCTCCACCAAATAATTTACTCTGATCGAGTGATTCAACCACTACTACGAATACCGAATTACGGTAAGCCCATTCATAGTTTGCCGTTGAAACTTTTGTAATACCGTGTTGTTCTAAAACACGTTTGTGACCTTCATAAAATTTCATGCAGGTCTTTAAATCATCTGTTGCCCGAAAGGCTCTTATTCTTATTTCTGTCTCCATGGGAAAGATTGATGGCGAATTTGGCAAAGTTTATTAAATTAATGAAATGAAAACAGGTGAGTTTCCATTTTTAAAGGCAAATTTAATGATACTCAAATTGTCTCTATTTCTATTATCGTTTAATTTGCATGCAACAAAACAAAGAGAATATTAGCGATGATTAACGTTCTTTATATAGATGATGAACTACATAACCTCACATCTTTCCGTGCCTCTTTTCGCAGAACATTTAATGTGTACACAACCGAATGTGTTGATGAAGCAAAAAAAATTCTAGACGCAAAAGAGATACACGTTATATTAAGTGATCAACGCATGCCCAAGATGACAGGCATAGAGTTTTTTGAGTCAATACTTAAAACACATCCTGATCCCATTCGCATTCTCATAACAGGATATACAGATATAAACGCTGTAATTGACGCAATTAATCGCGGGCAGGTGTACAAATATCTTACCAAACCTTGGAACGAAAACGACATTCTCAACTTCATAGAAACCGCCTACGAAATTTACCGGTTAAGAAAAGAAAACGAGACCCTTACTAACAAGTTAATTGACGCAAATTATAAGCTTGAATTCCTTGCCCGTCAAAACTTATTATCGTAAGTTTTTGCCATCAAAATTTTAGTCTTCATTACCTCTTGTCAGGTTTTACACTGCAACACGTCAGTAATTCACAGAAACACGACAAATGAACATTTATCATTTTTTGGATGTAAATTTGTTCCTCTGTTCAGCAGAATATTAATTATTTTTTAATCATAAAAAACATTCAAAACATGGCTTTAGAATTCAATGATTCAAACTTTCAGGCAGATGTTCTGGAAAGTGATAAATTAACTGTAGTGGATTTTTGGGCAGAATGGTGCGGACCTTGTCGCGCAATCAGTCCTTTAATAGAGGAACTTTCAAAAGAATATAACGGCAAAATAAAAGTAGGAAAAGTAAATGTTGACCATAATCCAAATGTTAGCATTAATTACGGCATCACTTCAATTCCTGCAATTCTTTTCATAAAAAACGGTAAGGTTGTGGATAAACAAATCGGCGCTGTGCCCAAATCTATTCTTGAGAAAAAAATACAGGCACATCTGTAAAAATAAACTCCCATCGAAAAAAGCAGATTCATTAACCGGATCTGCTTTTTTGTTTTTGATATTAGTCACTGTTGGCAATATAAGAACCGTAATTTTTTGGAAACAAGCTGTATTGCTACTATGAAGCTTTCGTTGTGTCACTCACTTATACGTTCAGAACATTCTTCAGCAAGATGCGAGCTTTGAACCCCGGCAACGGCTCGAAGCTCGAAGCTAATAGCTCAAAGCTTGTTATTCAATTCCGCGTATTTTTAACCATCAAAACAGTTGCTATGAAAAAGACTTGTCTGCTCATATATTTTCTAAGCTTCACCATCTTACATGCACAAACCATCATTCAAAAAGATCCCGAAATAGAAAAGATGTTGAAAGAAGTTTCAGCAGATTCTTTACAATCTTATATAAAAACATTAGTGGCATTTGGCACTCGAAATACACTAAGCACTCAAACCAATTCGCAACGTGGCATTGGCGCTGCAAGAAATTGGGTGCTTTCAAAATTTAACCAGTTTGCAAATAGCTCAAGTGGAAGACTTACCGCATTTATTGATACTGTTACACTATCATTAAGCAGAAGAGTTGATACGCCTACACTTCTTGGCAATGTTGTAGCAACGTTAAAAGGAACCGATGCAAAAGACAACCGCATTTTTATTGTCAGTGCACATTTGGATAATATGCGCACAAACGTAATGGACAGAACAGGCAATGCTCCCGGAGCAAATGACGACGGCAGCGGCAGTGCCGCCGTTATTGAATGTGCAAGAATTATGAGCAAGCATAGTTTTTCCGCAACCGTCATTTTTGTAACAGTAAGCGGCGAAGAGCAAGGTTTGCTTGGCTCAACATTCATGGCAAACAAAGCAAAGCAACAAGGCTGGAATATAGAAGCTGTGTTGAATAACGACATTATGGGCGGCAACAACAGCAGTGAAACAAACATCATTAATAACACCCAGGTAAGAGTTTTTAGCGAAGGCTTGCCCTCTTATGAGTTGGATAGTAATGCAAAACGGATAAGACAATTGGGTTTAGAAAACGATGGAAAGGCGCGGCAACTTGCTCGTTATGTAAAAGAGATAGGAGAGCGTTACGTTGAAAACTTGCAAGTAATAATGATTTATCGCAACGATCGTTTTTTGCGCGGTGGCGACCACACACCTTTTGTGGAGAATGGTTATGCCGCAGTACGAATTACAGAAATGAATGAAAATTATTATCACCAGCATCAGGATGTACGAAAGGAGAACAACATTCAATATGGGGATTTGCCCGACTTTATGGATTTTGAATATTTAAGGAAGAATACCTGCTTAAGCCTTTGCAATCTTGCCAATCTTGCCAAAGCGCCACCGATGCCGAAAAATGTTACAATAGATCTAAAAAATCTTACCAACTTCACCCATTTATATTGGAGAGCACCTGAAACTGAAAACACAAAAGGGTACTATGTTCTTATGCGCGAAACAACAAGTCCTGTTTGGCAAAAGAAAATTTACACCGAACAAACAGATGTTAACTTACCTTACTCAAAGGATAATTATTTTTTTGCAGTGCAATCTGTTAACAGCACGGGAAATGAAAGCCTGCCTATAATTCCCGCTGTTTCAAGGTAATGTTGTTGAAAATTTTAATCAAAACTTAGTGATTTTATAAGGCGATAAAAAATAAAAATAAGCGGTACTATAATATTTTTGTCCGGCTCAAACCTGTGTTAAGTATATGAAAAAATATTTCTCCGAAAAAAATGCTTTAACTGTTGTTGCAAGCGCCTTCTGCCTTGTCATGATGATATACGCTGCCGGCGAAAAACACTCGCTCTGGGAAGCGATCGCATTTGGTCTTGCCTTTAGCTTTTCCGTTGAAGTTATTTGCCATCGAGCCAATGAAAAAAAATAAAAAAACTTTTTAAAACTTTCTTTCTGCAGGAATTTTTGTATGCCTTGTAATGAAAAAATTTTCTGTGCCTATGCAATTCAATCTGTTTGGCGATTTGTTAAAAGTAATGCTTTTTCATTACTCTAACTTTTTATGAAGGTGTCTTCTTTAAACACATTCCGGCGCCTCTTTGAGCAATTTGTTTCACAAAAATTTATTCACATACTTTTTTTGGTAGCCGCGTTTATGGAATGGTTTTTTTACGTGTAAAAAAACGTAAAAAGATAAATCATGTTTAAACATCCGGCAATACTGCTTGCTTATTTTAAATACGCAATTCTTCCGTCAATTATAGCGTCTGTACCAACCGTGTTCTTTATAAGAGACGCTACATTTTCGCAAACATGGTTATTATATTTAGGAGACGCGTTTTTTCTTTTTTCAATGATTGTTATAATGCTCATTCTTAGTAAAAATGCAGATCACGAAGCCGGTACCGGAGCACTGTTAATAGTGGGTCACGCTATTACTGTTTTTTCTGTAATACTCATTTGTGTTATAGCCTTCATACTGCTTCTAATTTATGTGCCTGATCTCTTAATCACAGGCAATACAGGTAAAGCTTTAAAGCAAACGCCGGCAAATATAGTGTTGGATAAAACGCATGGTCTCATGTTTATTTTGTTTATGAATGCTGTATTTGGAACGGGCACTGCAGGCTCATTTGCCTCAATTATTATGTCATATAGTATGAAGCGGGAACAAAGAGGCGATAAAGCAGAAATATAAACTCTTCCTAATAGCTGGCACAAAAATTTATTCATACTTATTATTTCACCATTAAAATTTTTTCTTATGACAGATAGAAAAGAAGATAGCCAAGGTTATGGAACTCAAAATGCAGATGAAGAAAGAGATCTTGCTTCAAAAGGAGGTCCTACAGCCGGCTTGGGAATTCCCGATGACAAACATGATGTTCCGCATCCCTACGATGAGGATACTCAAACTCAGCTTGCCGCAAAAAGCACACAGAAGAAAAACAAACAACAAAAGAAAATTGAAGATGAAGAATAAGGATTGGTTGATTAATAAAGTCCCGGCCACTATCGGGACTTTATTTTTATGATTTTTTTATGTAACGAGCTAAACAATTCTAATAAGCGTCTGTTGTGTCACTCACTTGTACGTTCCGAACAATAAGCAACTGCAGTGTTCACATACGAAGTTCTAAAGTCTTTCATTCACCATTCACTACTCACTACTGACTACTCACTACTCACTTAAGATGTAATCACCTTCACCAACTCCAAATTGTTATCCAAAACAATCATATCTGCATTGCATCCTTCCTGTAATGAACCAAGTTTATGCGGAAGATTCATCACTCTCGCAGGATACAAGCTGCACATGCGCAAAGCTTCTTCTACACTCATACTACAATGGTGAACAAGATTCAAAAATGCTTTATGCATAGTAAGTGCAGAGCCACTCAATATTCCGTTCGATGTATATTTATCTCCTTCCAATGTATGTTTATAAAATCCTTCGTTCGTTTCCGTAACTGAATCTGTAATTGCAAATAATCTTTCACCCATGATTTTTTTAGCAATGCGTATCGCTGCAAAATCAACATGATAGCCATCAGGAACAATGCTGCAATGTGCGGATGGGTTATCAAATATCGCTCCCACCATTCCGGGCTCTCTGTGTTGCAGGCTGCTCATCGCATTGTATAAATGCGTTGCTGTATGTATGCCGTTATCAAAACCCTGCATGGCTTGTTGATATGTTGCGTTAGTATGTCCTGCGGAAACAACCACGCCATAATTTTCAATCAACTCAATTATCTCACGCGAACAAACTTCAGGTGCAAGTGTAATTATTTTGAGGACATTCTTTCCATACTCCAATAATTCTTTTGCCTCCTCAACAGTTGGAACACTTATCCATTCTTCATTATGTGCGCCACGTTTTGCAGCGCTTATCCACGGTCCTTCTACATGTAAACCCAACACACCTTTACCATTTTGCGACCAGTAATTTTTTACGGCATCAATACATTGAAAAATTATTTTCATTGGATGTGTTGCAACCGTGGGCATGCAGTAAGCAGCACCACCGCTTAACGAATAATTATAAATCGCAGCAACAGTAACGGCATCGGGATACACTGCCAGTAATCTTCCATAAGCGCCATACAACTGAAGGTCAATAAATGCAGGAGCAATAAGAGCATCACCAAAATCAATTATCTCCGCTTCTTCATTTATTGATGTTACAGGCAATATGGTTTCAATTATTCCATCGTTTATCACCACACCATAATTCGATAAAATTTCATTACCGTTAAAAACCTTTTTCGCTTTATAAATTATTTTACTCATCTTGATTTATAATCATGAATTTATCTGCATCTTTCCAGAAAGGAAATTTATTCCTTATTTCTTCAAGAGAATTTTTTTGCAAGGTAATAGTGAATATATCTTCTCCATGTGCTTTGTGATACAAAATTTCTCCCAAGGCATTTATCACCATACTATCGCCACTGTGATAAATATTATTGCCATCATTACCAACTCTGTTAACTCCAACAACATAACATTGATTTTCGATTGCTCTTGCATTTAACAAAGTTTTCCATGCATTAATTCTTCGCTCAGGCCAATTGGCAACATAGATAAGCAAATCATATTCAAGAGAAGCGGTGAGCGAAGTCGAACCGCTTTCTTCTTTTCTTCGAGCGGAGTCGAGAAGATTTTGTCTTGCCCATACAGGAAAACGCAAATCATAACACACCTGTAAATTTATTTTCCATCCCTTAACCGAAGCAATAAGCCTTTTATTGCCCGGTGTATAGTGTTTGTCTTCGTCGCCATAAGCAAACAAATGGCGTTTATTATAACAGCCATATTCGCCATTTGGCAACATCCATATCAAACGGTTAAAAAATCTTTCATCTTCCTTTACCATCAAACTTCCGCAAATAATAATTTTTTTCTGCGCAGCAATTTTTTTCATCCATGCAATTGCAGTGCCGTCCATTGTTTCAGCAAGTTGTTCAGCGTTCATGCTAAAACCTGTACTGAACATTTCGGGCAAAATAATTATCTCTGTTTTTTCCCGAATATTATTAATTTTTTCTTCAAGCATGGAAAGATTCGCCTGCCTGTCTTCCCAGTGAAGCTTTGTTTGAATAAGTGTAATCGTTAATGTTGACATCGTTAATGGGGGTCAATGGGTGAATTAATAATAAATTGTTTTGGAGTGAGTTCAGTTTTTTGCTGACTGCAGTGAAATTTTCTCACTCATCGCATCGTTCTACTTTGCCGGTTTGGTAAAGGTCGAAAATCAAAAATAAAAAGCCAAAGTGAAACTGCAAGTTCTTTTGACGATTTACATCGGTATTTCTTCACTTAACCCTTGTCATTTCAAAAACTTCTCTGCCCTCTCCAAATCTTCCGGAGTATCAATTTCTATTCCCATATAATCAACAATTACCATTTTTAGCGGGATACCATTTTCAAGATAACGCAAACACTCAATCTTTTCTGCTGCTTCTAATGGTGTGATGGGCCACTTTGTAAAATTATGCAATGCCTGTTTGCGAAATGCATACACACCAATATGTTCATAATAGATAATGGGAATTTCCATGCTACGTGGGTAAGGAATTACACTGCGACTAAAAAACAATGAGTTCAAATTTTTATCAACTGCAACTTTAACATAGTTCGGGTCTTCTATAAAACGTTGCTCCTTCAAAATCTGCATTAGGCTTGCTACCTGCACTTTTTCGCCTTCATCGCCTTCAAATACCTGCAATAAATTATACAATGGCTCCTTTTGTATGAAAGGCGTATCTCCCTGAACATTTACAACAACATCCACATCTAAATCTTCAACAGCTTCTGCAATGCGGTCGCTTCCGCTTTCATGTTCTTTCTTACTCATAATTGCCTTGCCGCCATGTTGCGCTATTTCGTTGTAAATAATGGCGCTGTCGGTTACTACAATTACGTCGTCAAAAAGATTTGTAGCAAGTGTATTATCATAAGTGTGCCTGATTACAGATTTGCCTTTTAATTTTTGCATCAGCTTTCCATGAAAACGCGTAGCTGCATATCGTGCAGGAATAAATGCGGCTTTTCTCATTCGAAATTTTTTGCAAAGATGCAGATGTGTTTTTAAAACGTCAATGTATTAGACAATCTCTTCAATTCTATCTCTGCTGCTTTTGCTGCATAATTTAGATTGATAAGACGGTAGCTTGCATCTTCCAGACTTTGTTGTGCAACACGTACATCAATTATGGTGGCAACGCGCAATTCAAAACGTTTCATCACAAGATCGAGCAGTTGCTGGGCAAGTGCGTAATTTGTTCGCTCCGTTTCCAATTGTTTCAACGCATTTACATACGCCTGATATTGCTTCACGGTATTGGAAGAATAATCTCGCATCAAAATCTGTTTCTGCAGCTCTGCATTCTTGATATTTATTTCCGCAGCTTGCTGTTGCTTTTTATATGCAGAGCCATTATAAATAGGAATGGAGAGACTTAAGCCAACGAATGGTCCGTAACCCTGATTCAACAATGTAAAGCCCGCTGCATTTTTTGTTCTGTTGAAATTGTAACCCGTATTTAAACGAAGAGAGGGGTAACGCTGTGCCGCTGTTTCTTTTGTAATAAGTTCATTAATTTTTATTTGAATATTGGCATAACTAATATCGGCATTTGTGCTTAACCGGTTTAAAACAGAGTCTAATAAAATATTATTGTCAACAATAATGGTGTCTTGAACATTAATGTTTTGTTTCGGGTCAAGTGTAAGTAATGTGAGTAAATCTGTTTTTGCCTGTTGCACGATTAATTCCTGCGATTGCAATGCTTGCATAGAAGCATTTAAATCAAGTTGTGCCTGAAAAATATCTGCGTTGTTTGCAAGACCAACAGCTTGTCTGTTTTTTAAAATCTCTAATCGTTGCTTTTCAACTTCAATTGTTTGAGAAAGCGCTGCGCTATAGCCTTGTTGCCGAACAATATCATAATAAGTTGTCATTACCGATGCAATAATATTTTGCACTTGCGAGTTAAGATATTCTTCGCTTTGCAATTGAAGTTGTTCCAAACGATTTTTTGTTGCAACTACATGCATTCCGTTATACAATAAAATGCTGCCTGTTATATTAGCGCTTGTATTGTTTGATGCTGCATTGTTCCTGCTTGCATTGCGCGAAGGGTCAGAATATTTTTGATTAAGACTGGTGACTTGCTCATTATTCGTTGCGCTTGCAGTTATAAGCGGTAATCCGCCTGCAACACCATAGTTATTGAGAATTGCATTTGTCTCAATATTGTTTTTCGAAACCTGAATGTCCAGACTGTTTTTTAAAGCAGTGTTGATAGCATCCTGCAACGTAATGGTTTGCTGCGAAAATCCATGCACGCTACTAAAAAGAAATATGATAAAAAGTTTTTTCATTGATGGTTGTTTGGTCAATGGTGAATTTTGAATATTAAGGTGAAATGGTTTTGTTATATTGTTCACCATTGCTCATTCATTATTCACCCGTACAAGACAGGCGCTTCGCTCTTGCTGAACAGCGCTTCGGCAGTTGAAGTGTGCGACGCAACGGAAGCTTCATTCTTATTCTTCCGCCCGGCTCATAAAAATTCTTATCGTCATCGTTTATAGAATTTATTCTGATAATTCCGTTGTATGCCCTTTATGTTTACTTGATAAAAATGTATAAACTGCGGGTATTACCAGCAATGTTAAGATGAGCGAAAATATAATCCCGCCCACAACTACGATGCCCAAAGGTATGCGGCTTGTTGATGATGCACCAAGACTTAATGCAATGGGCAATGCGCCAAATGATGTGGCGAGACTTGTCATTAAAATGGGACGTAAACGTTGTGTTGCGGCTTCAACAACGGCTTGCATTTTCGGCATGCCGCGATTGCGTTTTTGATTTGCGAATTCAACAATGAGAATTCCGTTTTTCGTTACGAGACCGATGAGCATTATCATTCCGATTTCGGAAAATATGTTGAGTGTTTCACCGAATATCCAGAGGCTTAGTAACGCACCTGCCAGTGCTAAAGGAACTGTGAGCATAATGGCAAGCGGGTCTATAAAGCTTTCGAACTGCGCCGAAAGAACGAGATAAATTAAGATGAGTGCAAGCCCGAACGCAAACATGATATTGGATGAGCTTTCTACATAATCTCTTGAAGGTCCGCTTAACGATGTTTGAAACGATTCATCAAGCAGCCTGTTTGCAATTACCTGCATGGCTTTAATGCCATCACCGATAGTTGCTCCCTCTGCAAGTGAGGCAGAAATAGTTGCGGCTTTATACCTGTTGAAGTGATACAATGTGGCAGGGTTGCTGCTTTCCTGTAAACGAACTACTGCATCGAGAGGAATCATTTCTCCTTTATTGTTTCTTACATAAAGTTTTTCTATGTCAATAGGTTTGTTTCTATCTGTACGTTCCACTTGTGCAATCACCTGATATTGGTAACCGTTCATGATAAAATATGCAAGTCGTCCTCCGCTGAATGCTGCTTGCATGGTAGTCATCACGTCCGCAGTGGAGAGACCAAGGTCTTTTATTTTCATTCTATCAACAGTTACCTGCAACTCCGGACGATTGAATTTTAAATTCACATCAACGTTTGAAAATGTTTTGTCTTTTCTTGCTTCTTCAAGAAATTTTGGAATCACTTCCTTCAGTTTATTTAAGTCTTGATTTTGCAAAATAAATTGTACAGGTAAACTGCTTCGTGACCCTAAACCAACAGCAATAGTTTGTTCCTGTACTGCAAAAATTCTTGCATCATTATAACTATTTAGTTTCTGCTGAAGCTCGTTTGCAATTTGATTCTGTGAGCGTATTCGTAATGCTGGTGCTACCAAGCCAATTCTTGGCTGTGATGAGTTAGGTCCGCCCTGTGCAGGTGTTCTTGCAAAAACAAAATCTCTTTCGGGAACAGAATCGTAGAGGTAGTCCGTTATTTCATCAGCTACTTTTTGTGTGTAAGCATAACTTGTTCCTTCGGGAGTTGTTACCATAAATCGAACACTGCTTCTGTCTTCAAGCGGCGCAATTTCGCTTTGCAATGTTTGCAGTGTAAACCAAATACACAAGCCGCACACAACAATGATAAGCCATGCTGTCCACCTTACACGCATAAAGCTTTCGAGCAAACGTTTATAACCGTTTTCCATTCCTCTAAAAAATGGTTCGGTCTTTCGATAAAACCATCCGTGTTGCGTATTGCGCGTAAGATATACATTGAGCACAGGTGTAATAGTCAATGATACAAATGCTGAAATTAAAACAGCACTTGCCAGTACAACACCAAACTCACGAAACAATCTTCCTACAAAACCTTCGAGAAATATCACCGGCAAGAATACAATCGCAAGTGTTGTTGAAGTAGAAATAACAGCAAAGAAAATCTCTTTACTTCCTTCAAGTGCTGCTTTGCGAATCGGAAAACCATGTTCGAGTTTGCGGAAAATATTTTCTGTTACAACAATACCATCATCCACCACGAGACCTGTACCCAGTACAATTCCAAGCAACGTAAGTATGTTGATAGAAAACCCTGCAAGGTACATGATGAAGAATGTAGCAATAAGCGAAATGGGAATATCAATCAACGGACGAAGCGCTATAAGCCAATTACGAAAGAATAAAAATATTACCATTACCACCAACAAGAATGCGATACCTAAAGTTTCTTCTACTTCTGAAATGGATTGACGAATAATTTTTGTGTTATCAATCAGTACATTTAATTCAATATCGCTTTTGTTTGATTTTTTTATTTCATCAAGACGCTTATAGAATTCGTTCGCGATTTGAATATTGTTTGCGCCGGGCTGCGGAATTACTGCAAGACCCACTGCATTCACACCATTGTACTTCCAGCTTTGGTCAAGTACTTCAGGACCCAATTCCACTTGCGAAACATCACCTAAACGAACAATACCGGTACTATCTTCTCGAATAATTAAATCGCGAAAATCTTTTTCAGAAGTTAATCTTCCCAATGCTTTTATGGTGAGTTCTGTGTTATTGCCCGAAATTTTTCCCGGCGGCAATTCTACATTTTCATTGTTGAGTGATGTGCGTATATCGGTGAATGTAACATCATAGGCATTCAATTTGTCAGGGTCAATCCAAATGCGCATGGCATAACGTTTCTGTCCAAAAATATTTACGGAGCTAACTTGATTTATTGTTTGCAATTGTTGTTGCAAAACATTTTCTGCATAATCACTTAATTCGAGTAAACTTTTGGTGCGGCTTTGCACAGCAAGTATTAAAATAAAATCACTGTTTGCGTCAGACTTTGAAACTACAGGCGGGGCATCAACATCTTGGGGCAAACTTCGTGCAGCCTGACTTACCTTATCGCGAACATCACTTGCTGCTGCTTCAAGGTCAACGCCAAGATTAAACTCAACAGTTATCTGGCTATTGCCAAGTGTGCTCGAAGAAGTAATTGTGCGGATACCGGGAATACCATTGATTTGCTTTTCGAGAGGTTCCGTTATTTGACTTTCAATAATGTCTGCGTTGGCGCCGGTGTAAGAAGTGCTTACACTTATAATAGGTGAATCAATTGCTGGATAATCACGCACGGCAAGAAATGTGTAGCCAACAATACCGAATAAGATAATCATCAGATTCATTACGGTTGCTAACACAGGTCGCTTCAACGAAAGCTCTGAAATATTCATAGTTTAGTCAGGAGTCATTAAGATATTACAGCAATCGCTGCGCAAAATTATTCATTGAGAATCTTTTGTTGATGAGATATGTCAAAATTCGTCAACTGCAAAAAATTTTGTTGAAGATAATATATGCGGGATAGTTTGCAAGAAATAAATCACCAACTTTTTATTTTATTTATAGTTTGCATGTAGCAAAGCTGCGCATGAAGGAAACGTATTGCAAAGAATAAATAAGGTAATAAGGTAAATTTTGTTTTTGATTCTTTTTTACTAAGGTAATAAGGTTATTTGCAGTGTGGCTGTTAGTAACATAGCCGGTTTTAACAAATCAACCTTATTCCCTTATTTAAAAAACACTCACAATATTCAAAAATATTTTCTCATGACTTCAATGCCATGATATTATTTCAATTGTAGCATGGAATCTGAAGCTACGGATGCCATAAGCACTGCAGTGAAAGTGATTGCGACGCAAGGGACCCTGCCTGCGTGAACGCAGTTCAGGCAGGGATGCTATAAAAAACAAAAGCCGGTATCATAAAAAGACCGGCTTAGTTATTTTATTTATTATAGCTGTTATCGTCTGCTGCCTGCAAAACGAGCCAGTAATTTTAGTATTTCAAGATACAACCATACCATCGTTACAAGCAATCCGAAAGCACCATACCATTCCATAAATTTTGGTGCACCCATTTCGGCGCCGCGTTCTATCATGTCGAAATCGAGTATTAGATTAAGGGCAGCAATAGCAATTACAAAAAGCGAAATGCCGATGCCAAGCGGACTTGCATCATACATAAAAGGCATGTTTACATGAAACAAGCGGAGAACCCATGTGAGCAAATAAAATATGGCAATGCCCATTGTTGCAGAAAGTATTACCGATTTAAATTTTTCTGTAGCTCTTATTATCTTGAAATTATACAACAGGAACATTGCAAGTGCAACACCGAAAGTTAAACCAACAGCCTGTGTAATAATGCCAGGATAAGTTTTCTCAAATCTCTCATTTAATATCGCTGAAATGCCGCCAAGGAAGAGGCCTTCTAACAAACCATAAGCCGGCGACAGGTAAGGCGCCCAGTTGGGTTTGAAAACAATTGCAAGTGCACAAATAAAGCCGCCAAACACACCAATCATTATATAAGTGGTTACGGATTGTTGCGCATCTTCTAAAGATAATTTGGTGAAGTAGCTGTGCCATGTGTAAGCAGCACCTGCGATTACCATTAATAACAGAAATCCAAACTTGTTGATTGCGCCGCGAACGGTCATTGTTTCTGCAGATAATTCAGAAGCAGGTCTGCTGAAAATTTTTTCAGATAGTGTAGGGTTTCCCGATTTAAAAAGTGCCATGTTATTTAAAATTTTAAGAAACAAAAATAACGCAAAAGGCGTTCGAAAACTTGTTAATTATTTATGCTTTATGCCGGGGTAATTATCCATTGTTTCGAATACAACTCTGTTATCTTTTTGCAATGCAGTTATAACTTTTTTAAGCGAGTCTGCATATTGTGGTTTTTCAAACATGCGGTCGTGTGTGAGGATAACAATATGATTGGCTATAAAATTTTTGTTGCTATGATTAACCATAGTTTCAATATTTTTTAAAATGGAATCTGCGCTTTCGATTGGCGTGTAGCCGCCACGCTGTTTAAAATTCCACTCAACATCCCAACCTGCAACTTCATAACCTGCATTGCCAAGCAAAGTGCAAAGTTGTTTGGTTAGTTCGGGACATTTTATTCTGCCGTTTATATTCCACGAATTGTTAGCAGGCGTGCGAAAAATTTTTAAGGGAAGCTTCATGTTTAATTGTGCTTTATCAACATCGCGAACTGCGGAATCTGCATTACCATAATAAGATTTGTAACGATTAAAATTACCGTGCGTAAAGGAATGATTGCACAAAAGAATTTGCGGATAACTGTTGCGAATACTGTCCACTCTTTTCTCAAGATTCTTTGTATCTATCTGCGCACCGATCATAAAGAAAGTCGCTTTCACGCCAAGGTCACGTGCAATGTGAAAGCAGTTCATGGTGCCGGGTTGCGGCCCGTCATCAAAAGTTAAATAGATATATTTTTTTGTGCCGTCGTGAGTGAGAGATGAGTCCTTCTTTTCAGAAACTTTTCTATCGTTTTTTGTGTTAGTGTTTTCCGGCGGGTCAGAACTTTTACAACCCACAAAGCAAACGCTTAATAAGAGGCTCGCATAAACCAGGTGTTTTATAGTTCTGTTATCGTAGCACATAAAAGATGGTTCAATCCTCAACAAAATCAATGGTGAATATCACAAAGAGTTTGCAAATGGTTTCTTAAAAGATATTACTTTTTATCAACAGCATAATAGTTTTTTTGATACCAGCTTTTGTTTTATAGCATCCCTGCCTGAACTGCGTTCACGCAGGCAGGGTCCCTCGCGTCGCAATCCATTCGTCTGTAGTATATGTGACATCAATTCAGATCAACAACTTCATTTGCGTTATACTTCTCTCTCAAAATGTTTTTCAAAGAAATTAAATACTTCTTCAAACAACATCAACAACAAACGTATTAGTTTCAAAACTTTAAACCTTAAACTTTAAACGATGGTTCAGCCAATCAACTACTTCACCCAAATTCCAACCTTTGTATCTTTGCACTATGCAACTGCCTTCTTCTCTTTTGGAAAATGCTGTGAATGAATTTGCAAAGCTGCCGGGCATCGGAAAAAAAACTGCTCTTCGCATGGTGTTGCATCTATTAAAAGAAGATGTTGAAACAGTTGCAAACTTCAGTGAAACCATAGCCCGTATGCGACGCGATATAAAATTGTGTCAGCGTTGTTTCAACATAAGCGATGGCGATATTTGCTCGGTTTGTTCCAACTCTATGCGCAATCAAAGAATTATTTGTGTGGTTGAAAATATTCGTGACGTTATTGCCATTGAAAGCACGCAACAATTCAATGGAACATATCATGTGCTTGGCGGTGTAATCTCGCCGCTTGATGGTGTGGGCCCCGACCAATTAAATATAGAATCGCTTGTACATAGAATAGAAAAAGAACAAACAGAAGAATTGATATTTGCACTAAGTCCAAACATTCAAGGCGATACAACTATCTATTATATTCAGAAAAAAATTCAACACCTTCCCTGTAAAGTAACTACCATAGCACGCGGTATTGCATTTGGCGGTGAACTTGAATATGCCGATGAAATGACTCTTGCACGAAGTCTTGCCAATCGCCTGCCTGTTCAACAATATGTAAAATAGCTTGAGTTTTAACACAGGATTTTCCTTGTTCAGCAATAAAATTTACCATGTTGGTTTACAATCGTTGTCCGGTTAAAATGCATGATATTATTTTGGGCTAACGAATTAATATGAAGCGCAAAAAGAAAACAATATTAGGCATGGTCGCGTTACTGTTTTTAGCAGGAGTAGGATATGGTTTTTATATGTGGTTTAAGCCGCATCGGGACGTAACAAATGAAAAAGGAATAGAAATAACGTCCGAAGCCATTTTTGATTCCTTTGCATCGAATGAAATGAAAGCAAACGAGCTTTATCTTAATAAGGCAATACAAGTTACCGGCGAGGTTATACAGGTAAAAAAAAATCAATTGGGAAAAACAGTTGTCTATCTAAAATCGAATGATTCTATTTACGGTGTTAACTGCACATTTAAAAACGACCCGGGACTCTTGCAAAAAAATAGTGTTATCACATTCAAAGGAATTTGCACCGGTTATCTCGGTGATAAAAATGCACCCGGCGATGTTGTAATTAACCAGGGGATAATCGTTAAAAAATAATCCGTTCTATAAAACAATAATTGTGTTTCAGCCCCCTGCGGTTGCAATGCATAAAAGTTTACCTGCAGAACGGAAATATAACGCAAAGGAAGTATTAAGATTAACTCCCGAAAATAGAGGACAGGTCATCAAAAATTCAAACAAGAAATTTTTATGAAGAAAATTGGAATTGTATTAATAAGTAGTTGTTTGGTTCTCGCCCTAAGCAATTGTAAGTACGACAAGAAGGACCAAGTGTACCCTCAAACAACATGCGACACAACAAGTGTTACCTTAAGTGGAGAAATAAACGATATTTTATCTGCAAACTGTTTTCGTTGCCATAGCAGCACGAATGCTGCAACATTGGGTGCAGGTTACGATTTGCAAGACTTTAATACTATTCATGCGGCAGCCTTAGATGGTCGTCTTTTATCTTCAATTACACAAGACAATAAACTTGCGCCACCCATGCCTGAAGATGGCGGTAAACTTTCTGATTGTGAAATCAACAAATTCAGAGCATGGATAAATGAGGGCGCTCTGGACAATTAATTGTAAACTAAAAATTCTCACAATGAAAATCATTTTGGCAATAATAGGAACGCTGATTACATTTTATGTAAATGCACAGGATTATATCACACGAAACGGCAACATTACATTTTACTCTCACACACCACTCGAAGATATAAATGCAGAAAACAATGAAGTAGCCAGCACGCTTAATTCATCAACGGGTGCGCTGGAATTTAGGGCAGTAATCAAAAGCTTTCATTTCAGGAAAGCTGCAATGGAAGACCATTTTGGCAATTCGGATTATATGGATGCCGACAAATATCCAAAGGCAAGTTTCACAGGGAAAATAACGAATCTTTCTTCTGTAGATTTTGCAAAAGACGGAACATATAAAGTTGCAGTGCAAGGTAACTTAACTATAAAAGATGTAACGAAACCTGTTACTGTTGACGGAATGATTACGGTAAAAAGCGGAATAGTTACTGCGGAAGGAAAGCTTGATGTTAATAGAAAAGATTTTCATGTAATAGGTGAAGCTTTTGTTCAGAAAAAAATTGAAGATGAAATTCATGTTACGGTGAATTGTCAGTATGATAAAAGATAATTTATCGTGATAGGACAAACGTGAAACGTGATAGATGAAGTCTTCTCGCAATTAACGATTCACGAAAACAACCAATTCTATGTTCAACAGGAAAATTATTATATCGTTATTTTTTATTTTGTTCACTTTACCTTCAATAGCTCAGAATGTAAACCTCGACTCGTTACTCGATGCGGAAGTAACCAAAAAAACAAAAAGCGAAACACAGTTCACTGATGCAACTTTTAAAACAAGCCGTCTTATAAACGGGCATAGTGTTGAAACAACTCAAAAAGGTGTACTTGATTTAAAAGTGATGCACCGATTTGGCACACTCAACGAAGGTTTATACAACTTATATGGTTTGGATAAAGCAACCATGCGTATCGGCGTTGATTATGGCATTACCAACAGACTTAGTATGGGGGCCGGCCACAGCACTTTTGAAAAACAATATGATGGCTTTTTAAAGTATCGTTTGTTGTGGCAATCAACCGGAAAAAGAAATATGCCTGTTTCTGTTACACTTCTTTCAACCGTTGCAATAAAAACATTGAAAGAAACAATAGACAGCACGAAGCTTCGCACATCGGATAGATTTTATTATGGCTTTCAGGCTTTGATTGCAAGGAAATTCAACAGTGCATTTTCATTTCAGTTGATGCCAACAATTATTCATTACAATCTTGTTCCCACCACAGGAGAGCCCAACGATTTATATGCTTTAGGCGCCGGCACAAGATTAAAACTTACAAAACGCACAGCAATAACTGCGGAATACTATTATCAAATTCCGGGTCATAAATTGAGCGGCACTTATAACTCGCTTTCATTCGGTTACGAAATTGAAACAGGGGGTCATGTCTTTCAGCTTCACTTGAGTAATTCAACAGGTATGGCAGAAAGACCTTTTATTACCGAAACACGCGGTAAGTGGGGAAACGGTGATATTCATGTTGGTTTCAACATTTCAAGAGTATTTACGATTAACAGAGGAAGAACCAGTACAGATAAAAAATCAAACACAAAATGGATGATGCCTGTTGATACAGCATCACAAACGAAATCAGATAGTGTAACGCAATATGCCATTGCAACATTCAAAACAGACCATCTCATCAATGCTCACAGTGTAGAAACGACGCAGGAAGGAATTCTCGATGTAAAGGTGCAGCATCGCTTTGGTACTCTTAATCAGGGTTTGTATGCGTGGTATGGTTTAGACCAAGCAACAGAGAGGATTGGATTCAATTACGGCATCAGTAACAGGCTTACAGTCGGTGCAGGCAGAAGCAGTTTTGAAAAAGAGTACGATGGATTTATCAAGTACCGTTTATTATGGCAATCAAGCGGAAAAAGAAATATGCCTGTTTCTGTAACGCTGCTTGCTGCCGCAAGTGCAAAGACATTGAAAGAAACAATTGACAGTGTAAAGATTCATACATCAGACAGGTTTTTCTTCACTTATCAGGCAATGATTGCACGTAAATTCGGAAGCGTATTTTCATTGCAAATATCTCCGACACTTGTGCATTATAATATTGTGCCTGCTTCTTCTTTGCAAAACGATTTTTATTCAATCGGCATTGGTGCAAGAGTGCAAATTACACCTCGTTCAAGCTTGCTCGCAGAATATTTTTATCAGCTTCCGGGCAACAAACTTCCCGGGAGTTATAACTTACTTTCTGTTGGCTACGAAATTGAAACAGGAGGGCACGTTTTTCATTTTCATTTAACCAATTCAACAGGCATGACGGAAAGGACTTTCATCACCGGCACAACCGGTAAATGGAGTGATGGCGATATTCATTTTGGTTTCAACATGTCGCGAGTGTTTGCAATTAAAAAGCTGAAGACAGTGAATTGAAACCCTAAATCCCCCTAAAAGAGACTTGCAAAGTTCATCCGTTTTGATGATGTATACCTATGAATTTATTGCATACTGATGCCAAAGATGCCATGAAACGAAGAGGTACAAGTGAGTGACACAACAGGCGATGCCATAAAAAACAAAAGCCGGTATCATAAAAATTATTTCATCTTTTATCCTTATCGTTTTTACCGAACTGTAGAATATGAATGATACTTTCGTTGCGTCGTAGCTATGAGCAATGAATTTTGGGCTTTGAGTTTTTTTGCTCACAGCTCATAGCTCGCAGCTCGCAGCTTATTGTATGACAAATTTTTTGTAAACTGCATGCCATTACAATATAGTTGCAAATGATTCGAGGTTCTTTATTGCTTGTTTTATTGTTGTGTACGAGTTTTAAACAAGAAGGTATTTATCAAACAGTGAATGGTAAAATCTCGTTTAAATCTGAAGCACCGCTTGAACTAATCCGTGCATCTTCGGGTGAGTTAATTGGCTTGATGGACATTAATAAAAAGATTTTTTCATTTTCTGTACTGATGCGTTCGTTTCAAGGGTTTAACAGCCCGTTGCAGAAAGAACACTTTAACGAGAATTATGTGGAGTCTGATAAATTTCCGCAGGCAACGTTTAGAGGAAAAATTATAGAAGACCAAGACCTTACTGTTGATGGCACTTACGAGTTGCGTGCCAAAGGTATTCTTACGATTCATGGTGTGCCGCAAGAAAGAATTATTAAAAACGAGGTTACGGTGAGCAATAAAGTGATTACGGTTAAAAGCAGCTTCAGTGTTTTGCTAAGCGACCACAATATTCCAATTCCAAAAGTGGTGTATCAAAAACTTGCCAACGAAATTAAAGTTGAAGTAAACACAACCCTTGAGCCACGCTAATGCTGCACTTTGTAAAAAATATTGTATTATTCATTTGTTGTTGTATTTCACTTGGTGTATTTGCGCAGTCGCCGGGTGCAAAAATTTTTACGTTGGGTGGTGAGTACCAAGAACCACCCCATATTAATACGCTTTGTCAACTTTCTCAAGGTTACATTTTATTGGGGACTACAAAAGGTTTGTACAGGTTCGATGGTATTAATTTTTATGAGTATGGAAAATCGCGTGATGTTCCAGACACAGTAACTGCAGTTTGTGAATTGCATAACAAGGAAATATTGATTGGTTTTAGCAACGGTGCAATTGGCAAACTGCAAAACAATGTGGTAGTACTACAGCCGTTTGAAGAAGGCTTTCCAAAAGTCGCCATTACAAAGATTGTTCCTGATAAAAATGGTGTTACGTGGTTTGCAACAGCAGGCGAAGGGTTGTATTTCTACAAAAACCATAAACTCTATAATACAGACACGGCTGATGGTTTAAGCGATGATTTTGTGTATGATGTTGTTGCTATCAATTCAAATAATATTCTCGCCTCGACAGACAGAGGTATTAATCTTTGTACAAGCGATGAAAAACATAAAATAATTCAACACTTCACTTCGCGTAACGGTTTGCCTGATAACATTGTTCGATGCATGTTTGTTGCTCAAGACAAAGACGTTTGGGTTGGCATGCAGGATGGCGGCATTACAGGTTATAATATTTCAAAACCCAACGCTGCACAAAAATTAGATTGGCAGTATGGGCAGGTAAATGCAGTGATGGTTTTTAACTCACGTGTATTTGTGGCAACAGAAGAAAGTGGTTTGTTGATTTTTGGAAGAGATGCGAACAATAACATAACTACGCTTCAGTACAGGGATGAGCAATTAAAAAAAGCAAGCTGCCTGTTAAAAGACCGCGAAGGGAACCTTTGGATTGCGGGCAACAATCAATTGATGCGTTCATCAGCTTTAAATGTGCAGCCGCTGCTCACATTAGACAAAATAAATGCAGAAAATATACATACAATCTATTGGTCGAAAGATTCAAGCGTTTGGTTCAACACATTGAGAGGTGTAACACAATTGAAAGAACAAAATGGTGTGTGGCAGGAAAAACAATTTGTTATTTCCGGGGTGAGGGGAGAAAGTATAAGCACCATTTATCAGGATGTGAATGGCACAATGTGGATTGGAACGTTGGGGAAAGGAATTGTTTTATTAGAACCAAGTACGGGAAAACAACATTCATTGCAAGATGTTTCCAATCTTATCAATGCAAATATTATTTCTATCAGCGGCAGAGACAGCGTTATTTGGATTTCTGCTTTCGAAGCAACCGTATGTGCCATTATAAAAAGTGGTAAAACAAATTTTATCAGTTATGCAGGTGTCGAAAACCTTGGAAATAAATATGTCTATAGCATTCTGGAGGACAATAAGAATCGGGTGTGGTTTGGTACAGACGGCAAAGGAATTATACAATATCAAAATGGAAAGTTTAGTGAACTGCCTCAACCCAAAGGTGGATATGGAAATGTAGTGTATAAACTTGCTGAAGATAAAGCGGGCAACATTTGGTTCTCCACTTATGATAAAGGACTTATAAAATATGATGGTAAAACTTTTGCGCGATACACAGCAGCACAAGGTTTAAGTGACATCAATATAACAGGTCTGTGTATTTTGGGTGATAATATTCTATTGCCGCATAAGAACAATATTGACCTCATCAATACGCAAAGTGGCAGCATTATTTACATTGATGCAGACCAAGGGATTAATAACATTAACACCGATTTAAATGCATTGGCAAGCGATAATGAAGGTAACGCATATTTTGTTGCAGATACTATTTTGTATAAATACAATGCCGCAAAAGAAACACTGCTGCGGCCGCTTGTAATGATTGATAAAGTTCAGCTCTTCTTAAACGATGTAAATGTGGCCAACGGTTATACTTTCAGGCACAATGAGAATAATCTTAGCTTTTACTTCACTGGTTTGTATTATTCACAGCCAGCAAGAATTCAATATCAGTATAAGCTTGAAGGATATGATAAGAATTGGATAATGACCAGAGACCGCATTAAAAATTTTCCAAAACTTCCGCCCGGTGATTACACATTCAAAGTGCGAGTTTCGCTCAATCAAAATTTTGCAGCAACGTATGAAACAGCTTTTTCATTTACCATTGAAAAACCTTTCTGGCAGAAATGGTGGTTTATTATGTTGTGCGTGATTGTCGGCGCCGCCACGCTTTATCTCATAGTAAAGCAACGCGAAAAATCAATTCAGAAATACAACCGTTTGCAAAGAGAAAAAATTCAGTCGCAACTTGAAACGTTACGCAATCAAATAAACCCGCATTTTTTATTCAACAGTTTCAACACGCTTGTTTCAGAAATTGAAGAACATCCTGGTAACGCAGTTACGTATGTAGAGCATCTCTCCGATTTTTATCGCAACATTGTTGTACATCGCGAAAAAGATTTAATCACACTTGAAGAAGAAATAAATATTCTACATGATTATTGTTTTATTCAGCAAAAAAGATATGGAAGTGCTTTACAAATAAATATTGATGTTTCGAAAGACAAACAACAACAGTATTGCATTGTGCCATTAGCGTTGCAATTGCTTTTTGAAAATGCAATTAAACACAATGCAATTTCCATACATCAGCCGTTGCAAATAAATTTGTTCATCAGTAGCGAAGAACAATTGATAATCCGCAACAATATCAATAAAAAAATAACTCCCGAAAAGGGCAGCAGTATGGGTTTGCAAAATATTCAAAAGAGATATCAATTACTCATTCGCAAAAATGTTATTGTTGAAAACGATAACACATTCTTTACAGTAAAAATTCCTTTAATAAAAAGATGAAACCGGTAAAAGTGCTCATCATTGAAGATGAAGTGGCAGCGGCTAAACGCCTGCACAAATTAATTTCAGAGTTAATGCCTGAAGCAGAGATTGTTAATGCAATCGCAAGCATTGAATCTGCGTTAGAGTGGTTTAAAACAAATCCGCAGCCCGATTTGGTGTTTGCCGATATTCATCTTGCCGATGGTTCAAGTTTTGAGATATTTAAACAAACAAATATAGTTTGCCCTGTGATTTTTACGACTGCATACGACCAGTATGCGTTGCAAGCGTTCAAGCAAAACAGCATTCATTATCTTCTAAAACCTGTAAAGAAGGAAGAGTTGAACGAAGCGATAGAAAAGTTCAGGAAAATGCATGCATCAAAGCAAACGCCGGAGATAGATTTCGAAAAAATGTTTTCGATGATAAGCAAGCCTGCGGCGAGTTACAAAGAGCGGTTTATTATTCGTTTTGGTGAGCATATCAAAACTGTACAGGTTACCGATGTTGCGTATTTCTACACAGAGAATAAAGCGAACTATGTTATTATGAAAGACGGAAAGCGCTATCCTGTTGACCACAATCTCGATGAGCTTGAGCAACTTGTTGACCCCAAAAATTTTTTTCGCATTAATCGTCAATTCATCATCGGTTATAATTCTATCGCCGAGATGATTACTTATTCTAAATCTCGTGTGTTGGTGAAACTCAATCCCCCAACAAAATTTGAAACGATCGTAAGCACGGAAAGGTCATCATCATTTAAATCATGGCTGGCGGGGGAATGATAAGTTTGCCGTTTACGAGTTTCAATAGTTTACGAGCTGAGATTACTGAAGCTTGAACTTGTAAACTCGTAAACCTTAACTATTCCAAATTTGCTTTTCAATTCTTTCTGTATTAACTTGCGCCTCAATTCAGGCGGATTTGTTTATTGTTCGGCCTGTAAAAAAATCTGAACTAATAAACGCAAAGAAACTTCACAGTACTGTTTCCCACCGTTTTATTGTTCAGGAGAATTTTTATGAAGTGAGCTTTCACAACGCTCTTCATCGCCTGTTGTGTCACTCACTTGTACGTTCAGAACTTTATTGAACAGGCTTCGAGTTTAAAGCTTGGCTTCAAGAAAAAGCTTTAAAGCTTGCAGCTAATAGCTAATAGCTTTATTAAACAATTAAATCTAACATCATGAAGACAATTCAGGATTGTTTAAAAGAACGCATTCTCATTATTGACGGTGCAATGGGTACAATGATTCAGCGTTATAAATTAAACGAAGCAGATTACCGCGGCAAACGTTTCAAAAACTGGCATAGCGATGTAAAGGGTAACAACGATTTGCTCTGCCTTACACAACCTAAAATCATTGGAGCGATACACAAACAATATCTTGAAGCGGGTGCAGATATTATCGAGACAAACACGTTTAATGCACAACGCGTTTCACTTGCTGATTATAATATGCAGGAACTTGCTTATGAAATAAATTTTGAAGCTGCCAAAATTGCAAAGAATGCAGCACAAGAATACAGTGCAAAAAATCCGGACAAACCTCGTTTTGTTGCAGGCGCTATCGGTCCCATGAATAAAACTTTATCTCTTTCACCAGATGTGAACAATCCCGGCTATCGGGCCGTATCGTTTGATGAAGTTGCTTCAGCATATTATGAGCAAGTGAAAGGTTTGGTTGAAGGTGGAGTTGACCTGTTGTTGATAGAAACAATTTTTGATACTCTCAATGCAAAGGCCGCTATTTACTCAATCAAAAAATATTTCAGAGATACAGCCCCCTCTGACTCCCCCAACGTGGGAGGATTGAGTCGTTCAAATTCTAAAAGCGATTTTTATGAAGAAGCAGATTCCATGCAGTACGGGTTGTTGAAAGAGTCTGTTTCAAAAAACAGAAAGAATGAAACCCAAGCAGAAAAATTTTTGTGGCAGCAGTTGAGAGGCAAAAAGCTTGCTGATTATAAATTTGGAAGGCAGCATATTATTGGCACCTTCATCCTTGACTTTGTTTGCCTTTCAAAAAAATTAATAATTGAAGTGGACGGTTTAATACACCAACTACTTGAACATAAAATTAGTGATGAAGAAAGAACGCAGTGGTTGCAATCTAAAGGTTACACGGTTATAAGATTTAGCAATGAGCAAGTAATTAATGACATCGAGAATGTATTGTTAACGATTGAGCAAAAGTTACAAGAACTTCCTTTTGCTGAAAAGAAAAACTACAGCAGGGGCTTTCCCCCGTTGGGGGAACAGAAAAGGGCTTTGCCGATTATGATAAGTGGAACAATTACTGATGCAAGTGGAAGAACTCTCAGCGGTCAAACACTGGAAGCATTTTATATTTCTGTAAAACATGCAAAACCTTTGAGTATTGGATTAAACTGTGCACTGGGAGCAAAAGAAATGCGCAATCACATTGAAGAGTTATCCCAAATTGCCGAATGTTATACATCAGCTTATCCAAACGCCGGTTTACCCAACGCAATGGGCGAATACGATGAACAACCTGAAGAAACAGCTCATTATCTTGAAGAGTGGGCAAGAGAAGGTTTTGTAAATATTGTTGGTGGCTGCTGTGGTACAACCCCGGAACATATTAAGCATATAGCACAACATGTAAAAGAATTTACACCGAGACAATTACCTGTTTTAGAAGAAGAGTTAGTTTAAAAAAGGATTTAATAAATGACAGATACAAGCGTAATAAAACCTTTCCTTCGTTTAAGTGGTCTTGAGCCTTTAATCATTCGTCCTGAAACAAATTTTGTAAACGTTGGTGAGCGAACCAATGTTACGGGTTCAAAAAAATTTGCACGTCTTATTAGGGAGAACAAATATGAAGAAGCATTAAGTGTTGCGCGGCAACAGGTAGAAAACGGCGCACAAATACTCGATGTGAATATGGATGATGCTTTGCTCGATGGCGTAAAAGCAATGACAACATTTCTCAATCTTTTGCAAAGTGAACCAGATATTGCAAAGATCCCCATCATGATCGACTCTTCTAAATTTGAAATCATCGAAGCAGGCTTGAAGTGCGTACAGGGTAAGTGCATTGTTAATTCTATATCCATGAAAGAAGGGGAAAAGAAATTTATTGAGCAGGCTTTTACCTGTCTTGCTTATGGTGCTGCTGTAATTGTAATGGCGTTTGACGAAAAAGGTCAGGCAGATACAAAAGACAGGAAAGTAGAAATATGTAAACGCGCTTACAAAATATTAACTGAACAGGTTGGCTACGATCCTGAAGAAATAATTTTCGATCCCAACATTTTCGCCATTGCCACCGGCATGGAAGAGCACAATAACTATGCAGTTGATTTTATTGAAGCAACAAGAGAAATAAAAAGAGTAATGCCTCTAACGAAAGTAAGCGGCGGTGTGAGTAACATCTCTTTTTCTTTTCGCGGTAACGATCATGTGCGTGAAGCAATGCATAGCGTGTTCCTGTATCATGCAATAAAAGCAGGCATGGATATGGGAATTGTAAATGCAGGCCAGTTAGTTGTATATGATGAAATAGAACCTCAATTAAGAGAGTTATGTGAAGATGTTATTCTCAACAGGAAAAATGAAAACAATGAAGCAACAGAAAAGCTGATTGCTTTTGCAGAAACAGTAAAAGCAAAAGGTAAAGCAGAAGTAAAAGATGAGGCATGGAGAAATGCTTCTGTAGAAGAACGTTTAAAACATGCGCTCATAAACGGAATCACAGATTATATAGAAGCAGACACAGAAGAAGCGAGACAAAAATATCCAAAACCACTTGATGTAATTGAAGGCCCTTTAATGGATGGAATGAATGTAGTCGGTGATCTTTTTGGCTCTGGCAAAATGTTTTTGCCACAAGTTGTTAAAAGCGCAAGAGTAATGAAGAAAAGTGTAGCATACCTTACTCCCTTCATAGAAGAGGAAAAGAGAAATAATGTTACACAACAAACAAATGGTGCTTCAAAAATTTTATTGGCAACTGTGAAAGGTGACGTACACGACATTGGTAAAAATATTGTTGGCGTTGTACTTGGCTGCAATGGGTATGAAGTGATAGATCTTGGTGTAATGGTTCCTGCAGATAAAATTCTTGATACTGCGGAAAAAGAAAATGCACAGGTTATTGGCTTAAGCGGTCTTATAACTCCATCGCTTGATGAAATGGTGCATGTGGCACATGAAATGAAACGTCGTAATATGAAACAGCCATTGTTGATCGGGGGAGCAACTACTTCGCGAGTTCATACAGCGGTGAAGATTGCACCGCAGTATGATAATGGAGTGGTTCATGTTTTAGATGCTTCAAGAAGTGTAACAGTTGTAAGCAATCTTCTTAGCAAAGAACAAAAAAAGAACTTTCTTGAGCAAACTGAAAAAGAATATAATAATCTCCGCAATCAATTCTTAAATAAAAGACCAAAAGAATTGATTCCTTACGAAGAAGCGGTAATTACAAAAGAATATTTTGATTGGAAAAAATATCAATCCGTTAAACCAGCAATTGATGAAGTAAAAATTTTCAAATATTTTGATCTCACCGCTATTTCAAAATATATAGACTGGGGACCATTCTTTATAGCGTGGGAAATGCCGGGAAGATTTCCGGAAGTGCTGTCAGACAAAATTTTTGGTGAAGAAGCAAAGCGGCTTTTCAACGATGCAAAAAAATTAGTTGAAAAAATAATCGTTGAAAAATGGTTTAACGCAAATGGTGTAATTGGTTTTTGGAATGCAATCAGCAACAATGCCGATACTGTTATCTTACATACAGAAAAAGGCGAAGTGAAACTTGAGTTTCTTCGTCAGCAAATGAAGAAGGCAATTGGACAACCTAATTTTTCTCTTGCTGATTTTATCAAACCTCAAACCGCTGGTGGGGATTCAGATTTTCTTGGTGCGTTTGCAGTTACCATTGATGGGGCAAAAAAATACGTAGAAAAGTTTGCTTCTGAAAATGATGAGTACAATAAAATAATGGTACAAATATTAGCCGACCGTTTCGTTGAAGCATTTGCTGAATGTTTGCACGAACGCGTGCGCAAAGAATATTGGGGTTATGTAAAAGACGAGAACTTAACAAATGAGCAACTGATTAAAGAAGAGTACAAAGGTATTCGCCCTGCACCTGGTTATCCAGCTTGTCCCGATCATACAGAAAAAATAAAATTGTTTGAACTTTTGAATGTAACAGAGAACATTGGCATAGAGTTAACTGAAAGTCTTGCAATGAATCCACCTGCATCTGTATGCGGATGGTATATCGCTCATCCGCAAAGTCATTATTTTGGTTTGGGAAAAATTGGAAGAGATCAATTAGAAAACTATGCACAAAGAAAAGGATGGAGCCTCGAAGAAGCAGAGAAATGGCTAAGACCAAATCTTGAGTAATTGTTTTTAGTAAATTTGAGAAAACAGATTTTTATGAGGACGGCTGCAAGTGATAAAATATTTTCGATTGAAGAATATATAAAGTATGAATTAACTTCAGAAAGACGTCATGAATTTATAAACGGTCAACTATTTGAAATGCCTGGGGAAAAGATATAAATAATGAAATAGCAGGATTTATTTACGTTCTGTTTATTTCATTTTTAAGACCTAAGAATTATCAGGTATTTAGTCATGATGTTAAAGTGGCTATTCCCGGCGATAAATATTACTATCCGGATGTGTTTGTTACAAAAGAGGAAAAGAATGCAAGCAACAGTTACATAAAATATCTGCCTGAAACAATTGTTGAAGTTGTATCTGACTCCACTCACACAACTGATTATGTTGATAAGTATATTGACTACATCAAAATTCCTTCGCTTCAATTACCTGATTGTTGAGCCTGAAACAATTTTAATTACAGTATGCGAAAGAACAGATACCAATGCATGGATAACGCACAAATACACTCAGCTAAAAGATTTTGTTCAGCTTGAAAAAATGAATATTTCTTTTTCTTTGGATGATGTGTACAAATGAAGAATGTCTTAGGCTTTCTTTTTCTGTAATCTTTATTGTGTTGAACTATATTATTGCAAATGGAAAACTAAGGCGCCGCTTTGGCGACGCCTTACTGCTTAACTGCTTAGAGACAACTGGAGATGCTTGATTGCCGATTTGGTTTGAAGGATAAATGTTTGGTTACTAAAGTGTGCTATGTTGAACACAGAATTCGATTAATGCACTTTACTTTGAGTTCCTTCTTATATATGTAAAATCATAAACAGTGTTCCATGTTTTTCCGTTATCCGCCGATGTTTCATTTAGTTGACGCACTTGATTTGTACCCTGATTAAAAAAAGTAAATCTTCCTTTCAATTTATTTCCGTTTGCATCTGTTTGTTCAAAATCAAAACGCATAGCACTGTCCCGATATTCACCGTTTACAAAAATGTTAGCCCCACCACCACCTGAGCCAACCCATACCTGTTCCCATTTACCTGTTGACTTATCAATAAAATTCATGCTCTTTCCGTTAAAAGGTGCTGCCGCTGAAGTCCAGTTTTCCAATATCATGCAACCGCCGGATGCAATTTGAATAACACTGTGACCAGCCAAAAAATTTGTGCCTGTTTGATATGCATCCCATTCACCAACCCAAAAATCAAACTCTCTTGCTTTTGGATCCGCAGAGCAAGGATATGCAGTTGCATAAGCCTTATTTCTTAGCTCTTTGAATTTTTCATCTTGCTGCAAATGAGAGAATTCTTTTAACGTATCCATTTCACTGAAATTGAAATAACCTGCAGCAATTGCTTTATCGAAGCTCTCAAAGGTTTTTTCACGATCATTTCTGGAGGCATACACCCTTGCAATTCTTGAATATAAGATGGGCAGTAACTGTGGTGATGGTTGGCTTTGCACCGCCTTATTATAACTGTTTAACGCTTCATCATACTTTCCTAAATTATAACACGCAAAACCCAAACGCATCCATTGAAGATTGCTTAATGTGTCTGTTTTCAAAATTGCTTCATACGCAACCTTGGCATTGTTCCAATCTTGCATCAGATAAAAAGAATCTGCTGCGTTCAACAAAACATTTGATTTATTGGATTGCATACTCTGTGCAAACAAAAAATTAGAAGCAATAGCACAGAAAAATAAACTGCTCAACTTTTTCATAAAATGTTATTTACACCATAAGCAGTGAGCAATTTATTATTCAGTGAATTTATTTAACAGGTGAAAATTGACTTTTTTTTAAAATGTTGTTGCTGATAAGCTTCGGGAGATAATTTGAAACGGCTTTTAAAAAGTTTAGCGAAAGAACCTATATCTTCATAACCTATCGTAAAACATATTTCGGTTATAGAAGCATCTTGAATTTCTAATAAATTTTTTGCAAGCTCTAATCTTTTTTGAATAATGTATTGATACGGTGTAAAATGAAAGTATTTTTTAAACTCTCTCAAAAAGTAAGCACTGTTAAAGCAAGCAATGTTTGAAAGTTTGTCTAATGTTATTTGTGAAGTATAACATGAATCAATATAATCCTTTGCATAATGTAATCTTTTGTAAAGTTCCATCTTTGTTGATGTCTTTATTGCGTTTACTTTTTGTATTTCTTTGGCCACATGGCGTTGCAACAACAACAATTTCTCCAAAAGCTCATTATACGTTTCATCAATCAAATTATAATCAGGTTTTGCCAAAGAGGAAAATTTGTAAAGTTTAAACAGTACAGGAGAAACAATTTCATCGTGACGATAAAGCTTTTCTATAAATTCAACCTTGTGATGTGAGAGATGTTCAAAGTTATCCAGCATGTGATCATGAGATTGAAGAAGGCTGTTTACTATTTCTTCTTCAAACGCAGAAGAAAAGTTAACGGTGAAAGACTCTACTTGTGTTTTTGAGAAGATATAGCTTGAATAAGATTTACCTTCATTAAAGATGAGATAATTTTTATTGTTTACCGAGTAAAAACAGTTGCCGGATTGATAATGCTCTTCACCGTTAAATGCACATTTAATAGACAGGCAGCCCCAGTGTTCAGGATAAGAAACATCTTTTGATGTTGCATGAATAACAACATTGCTCTTCTTAAATCTTTCGTTGTATGTTTCAATATCAAATCCTGGCACATTGAAATCGGGAAATTTCTTCATTATAAATATTCTATCGGGCGGCTGCATAAAACGATGCTTGATTTTATTTTTAAAAATTAAATCAAAATCATAAACGCTTATACAAATCTTTATAAACGGCAAGTTAGAAGTATTGCTAAGAGGAAAATTATATTAATGCTTTTGTTTTCGCCTGTTAATTTTAGATTTTCTTTGATGGAAGAAACGGTATTGTTGCAATAAGATAAATTTGAAATAAATATAAAAGCAATGAGTTCAGCAGAAATCTTGCACAAGTTTATAGAAGGCATGAAGTCAACCTCATTGCTTGAATATATCGCTGTGTTTACAGGTATTGCAAGTGTCTGGTACAGCAGGAAAGAAAATATTCTTGTTTACCCAGTCGGGTTGGTTAACACCGTTATCTATACTTTTCTTTCCGCGCAGCAACATTTATTCGGTGAAGCAAGTGTGAATTTTTATTACACGGTAATGAGCATTTATGGATGGATACTGTGGTCAAAGAAAGATGAACATCAACATCACGTTGTTGTTATCACAATATCGAATACAAAAGAATGGATACAGCAGTTGTTGTTCTTTACTGTATTTTATGTTGCAATATTTTATGCCCTTAGTTACATTAAGAATTTTTTTGCGCCCGGTGCAATTCCCTGGGCAGATGCATTTGCAAGCGCATCAGCTTATACAGGTATGTGGTTAATGGCAAAGAAAAAAGTGGAGAGCTGGATTTGGTGGATTGTAACAGAGGTAGCCTCAATTCCATTATATTTTGTAAAGGGATTTGTATTTACAAGTGTGTTTTATTTCATTTTGCTGATAATGGCAATTGCAGGATTAATGGAGTGGCAACGCAGAGCGAAAGAATACAAGAAACAAAAAGCAGAATTAGTTGGAACAGCATGACAAAAGAAACTTCAATAAAAAAAATTGTAGCTATTGGGCCCGAAAGCACAGGCAAAAGCTTTTTATGTGAACAGCTTGCGAGGTATCATAACACTTTATGGTGTCCTGAATATGCAAGAACTTATTTAACGGAAAACGGAAAAGATTATAGCTATAATGATTTACTATTGATTGCAAGTGGTCAGCTTGCACTGGAAGATGCAATGACGGAAGAACTGCAAAATAAAGATATCGGCAACATTCAACATCCACCATCCAACATCCAGCCGCTCTTTATTGACACTGATATGTATGTAATGAAAGTGTGGTGTGAATATGTGTTTGGCAAGTGTCATCAATTTATTCTTGATTGTATTGCAGAAAGAAAATACGATCTGTATCTTCTTTGCAATATTGATTTGCCGTGGACCCCAGATGAACTTCGCGAATACCCAGAAGAAGCGCCGCGAAAAGAGTTGTACAACATTTACAAAAACATTCTTATCAATCAGCAAACACCTTGGATTGAAATAAGCGGTGGTTATAGCGAACGTCTGCAAAAAGCGATTATAGGAGTCGAAAAATATATTTTCAGCGACGTTTAAATTTGCCAAACAAAAGTTCTACACGCGGAAAGAAATAAAAAAAGTTATTTTGTTTGGAATAATTTCTCACTCAACTCATTTATCATCTCTCTTCCCTTTTGAACATCACTCTTCAACTTTTCTTCATTAAAAGTTTTTTCATCATTCAACGTTTGCAAATGTGCATCAAATGTTTCCATTAATTTTTTTACAGATGCATCTGTTGATTTTGCAGCAAGCCCTCTTATGATTCGCATCTTTTCATAATCCACAATTCCTTCTCTTAATTTTTCAAAACGAATACAACTGTTGCCACCGGGATAAACGAGATAACAATCACCCGCAGCCCACGAACCATAACGCGCATCACGCATAGGATCTTGGGGCCATGCGTCATAAGCCCAACGCAAGAATCCATTGTAGCCATGTGCTGCAGAATACCAGCTTTGCCATCTGCCTTCAATCGGTGGTGAGAATAAAAAGTTATTTGGTTTTGCAGGATTGCAGCATACATAATAAGTAGTTGTTTGTCCTCTTGCTGCTCTTTTTTTTACTTCATTAACGTTAGCTTCATAGCCATAAAGAAAACAATAATCAGTTAATAAAGTATCGAGCTCTTTATGCCAATTGCCTGCATAAGTTATTTTCCAATCTTTCGAATGCTGCTTCACTACTTTTATTGCCGCGAGTGTTTGCTCCATTGCATTTTCATTAATGCCGAGATAGGTTTTATTAAACCACCCTTTTTTCTGAAGATGAGATCTTAAATCAGTGAGAAAAACGTTCCAGTTGTTTTTAAATGTATCTGATGTTGGTAACCATCGTTCTTGTAAAAGATTACCCGTTGCTTCATCTTTATAGAAAAATCTTTCGCCCCATGGAAGTGGTGTATAAATTGTGATTGCTTTATCAATTCCCATGCTCATCGCAAGCTCTACATATTGATCGAAAATATTATACTCAAATTTCCATGAACCGGTTTTTTGTTTTATCCATTCTATCATTCCGCCTTCTATGGCGTATTCATTATCGCCCCACGGAGAATGCATGCCGTAAGTTGTGATATAAGTGCCACCGGCATCAGCATATAATTTCAAATGTTTTTTCAATAATGCTTTATGTTCTTCGCTCCATGGTTTTACGTGATAATAATCTGCAATAACCCATGGGTTTTGCCACAGGTCGAGCCTGTAATGCCAGTCATGTGGTTTGGGTAAGATTTGATTCTGCACTGTAATTTTTATATTTAAAATCTTGTGCTCGTTTTTTGAATTTACTTCAATTGTTCCGGTGTATGTTCCTGCTTCAGCATCTGAAGGTATGTTTAATGAAAGCCAAACGGGTCTCACGGTTTTGCCCGGCACATCAAACCTGTCAAATGATTCAAAACGATCCGGCATAAGAAAGCCATTCTTATATGGAGATGGACTACAATCTGGTTTTGGTGAGCCATAAGGAAAATTCGCAAGAACATAACAAACTTTATTCAGTTCAATATTTTCTTTGCTTAATAATTTTCCCTTTTCATTTTTGAGATCACTTACTGTAAAACGTACCTGCTGCAAAGTATCAGGCGACCACACTGCAATTTGTGTATTCAATCTTTCGCCTTTCCATCCTGTGGCTTCCCATACTGTTTGATTTTTCAATTGAGGAACGTCTGTTCTGAAATACAATTCATCTTCAGAACCGAATGCAACGTTCAATCCTGTATTTTCTTTTGACCATGCAGCAGCATCAACAGGAACATCAATATCATACTCCGGTTGATAATGCGAAGCACTTATTTCAGGAAGAGTTGTTGAATCCACCTGACCTTTAAAAGGCTGTGAGAAAACAAATGCAGTAAAAAAAAGATGAAAAGAAAAGATGAAAATTGTTTTTCGCATTTCTATTTATTTTAAAAAATGAGAGCTACCAAAATTATTGTTTAATGCCAAATTGCATGTATTAATCATCCTCGTTTTGTATAATGTTATAGTTCGCAAGGAATAAAATTGTAAGCAACGAATAAGGTAATAAGGTTTGCTTTATTTGGCAATTGCAGATGTTACTAAAAGGTAATAAGCTTTGAAATCAGTCAAAAGCAATAACCTTATTACCTTTTATACAACTTCGGTTCCTCATGGTCTGACCACCGGAGTGGTCTGACCAATAAGTTCAGAGTTGTTATGAGCGAAACATCGGGCACCTTATATGGGACTTAGTAGAAACGGATATCAACATAATTATAACCTTATAATCTTATTTGCCGCGTTGCATATTCATTTTTTCAAAAAGAGTTCCGAAGCAAAGCTCCGGAAACTCTTGTCCCTTTATATAAACAACCATACTCCTATTTTAGTAAAACGTGCGAAGTGAAATGTGAGACGCGAATTTTTCACGTTGGTCGTCTCACGTTTCACGATTGATATAATACTACCAGCCATCGTTTTGCTGAAGCGCTCCGCCCGTTAATTGAATTTGTTGCAAAGGAATAGGATCAAGATAATGCTTAGGAAGAAATTGCCGCGAACTTGCGGGTTCTGCAACAATAAAACCACCTGCATCAACTTCTATATTTACACCGGGCTTAAGATCAGGATATTTTTGTTCATATTCGGTGCCAACAAACTTAACGCCCCGAATGGCTTGCGGCATCACGGTTTCAGCAGTTTTCCATCTTCTTAAGTCATCACGCCTGTAACCTTCAAAAGCAAGCTCAATTGTTCGTTCCCTTCTTACTTCATTCAACATATTTAACCCATTTGCAGTAACAAATGCATTAGTGAGAGACGGCATATTCACCCTGCCTCTCAATAAATTTATAGTGCGGTTAAGATCGTCATCAGAAATTTGACCATTCTGTTCATACAATGCTTCTGCAAGTATCAACAAAACTTCACCGTATCTGAATTCTTTAAAATCATACTGCCCCTGAAAAGTTGTAGCTTCAATTGTCTCATCTAAAAATTTTCTTATCATGTAACCGGTGCGCGTTGCATTTGTTCCGGTAAAGCCAGGATAAGTGGGTTGCCATACACCGCCTTCTGCAAATATGGCGCTGCCGGGTACTATGAATGTCATACTCATTCTGGAATCCCTGTTTTGAAACTCACTTGTTAACTGTTGATAACCCTGAAATAAAGAAGATTTCTCTATTGGCAAACCATCAGTACACAAATACATATCGGCAAGATTTTTTGTAGGCACCGTGTAGTTAAACCATAACTCTCTTGTCCAGTTATGAACTATACGATTGGCATAATATCTTCTTGCAAGAATTACTTCCTTGCTGTCATCCCCTTGCAGAATGAAAAGATATTTATAACTGTCTGCTCCACGTTCCGTATATAAAGCATATTCATTTGAATTAACTACAGTATTTGCAGCTTCAACGGCTTTGGATATATACGTTACGGCATCTCCACCCTCGCCATGATACTTTGCCCATGTTCCCTGATATAATGCAACACGTGCCTTCAACGCCAATGCAGCGCCCTGTGTAACTCTTCCCAATTCATCTCCCGTTAATTCACTTTGTTTGGGAAGTTTATTTACGGCTTCATCAAGATCACTTAAAATAAAATCAATGATTTCTTGCTGCGAGGCTTTAGGCTGATTTAATTCGGGCGAACTAACATCGAGCACTTTATCAATTTTAGGAACACCGCCAAATGATTTTACAAGGTGCCAATAATGATAAGCTCTGAAAAATAAAGCTTCTCCAACCCAACGATTTATTTCTTCACCCAACGGTGATTCTGATGCTTTTTGCAATAAATAATTTGTAGCACGAATGTATTTGTATGAATTATCCCACAACGGTGAAGTAAGTTGAGCAAGATATGAGCCGTTGCTCAAACTCCTGTTATCATCGCCTGTAGCAGCATCGGTGCCTGTTCCAAAAGCAATGTCTGAATTGTTGTCTATGTATTCGGGGACATCCTGCAAGCCATAATAAAAATCATTTGCCGCTAATTGAAAATCGTTTGAGGTTTTCCAGAAAGATGCATCTGAAATTTGATCCTTTGGTGTAAGGTCCAAATCTTTTTTGCATCCGGTTAAAGCGAGGATCAGAAAAAAATATTTGAATGAATGAAGTATTCGTTTCATAAATAAATAAATTAAAAGATTACATCAATACCAACAGAATAGAATCTTTGAAAAGGATAATTAAATCCTGATACCGATCCTTCGGGATCCCAACCGCCTTTTACATGGTGCCGTTCCCAAATATCCTGCCCGCTGAAATAAACTCTTGCTTTGGTAATCGTGAGCTTTTTCATAAGGCTGGAAGGAAGTGTATATCCTACCTGCAAATTTTTGAGCCTTATGTATGCAGCATTGATTTTTTGCAAGGTGGAAGGCTGATAGTTCCAATAATTGATAGAGCCAAAACTTAGTTCAGGATATGGTGCATTAGGGCGATCTTCATTCCATGTTTGGTTATAATAAAATAAAGGTGGTTGTCTCCACCATGCACTCCAAGGAATTGCATAATCTCCTTCGCGGAAAATTGTTCTCTTTGCTGTTCCTTGTGCAAAAACTCCCAGATCAAAATTTTTATAGTTTACATTAAGATTGAAACCAAAATTATAACGCGGAGTAAGTGTGCCCAAACGGACAACGTCATTAATAGGATCTATTTTTCCGTCACCATTCAAATCCTTAAACATCGCATCACCAACCTTAATATCTGAAGGCACACCTTCGAGTTGCTTGTATGGCGTGAGAGTTTTCTCATCTCTTATAACACCTTCAAAAACGTATCCATAATAAGCATCTAAAGGATCGCCTTCACGAACATGCGGATACCACCAATATTTTAAAGTGTTCAAGCCCAAGACATAAGTATCGGCACCACCGTAATCAATAACTTTATTTTGTGCATCACTCAAAATAAGTTTTGCAGAATAATGAATTTTACCAATGTTATCATTCCATCCAACTGAAGTTTCAAAGCCCCATGTTTTTAATTCGCCTGAATTTGAGTAAGGTGGTATAGCTCCTAAAACACTGGGATATGTAACAGGTATCAACATGTTTTTATTTCGTTTGATGAAATAATCAAATGAAAAATTCAACTTGTTTGAAAGCATTGTTGCATCTATACCAATGTTCCTTGTAATAAGCGTTTCCCATGTTCTGTTTAAAGAAACCATTCCGGCTAATGAAGCAGATTGTGCCTGCAAGCCTGGTCCGAACGGATAAGAGCCGCCAATATTGATCAACTGTAAATAATCATATAAACCAACACCTTCTTGATTACCGGTTTGCCCATAGGAAGCGCGGAGTTTAAGATCATTAAATACGTTAAGATTTTTTATGAAATCTTCTTGCGATAAACGCCATCCGACAGAAACACCGGGAAAGAATCCCCATCTGCTATTCGATACAAAACGGGAACTGCCATCGTACCGCAGATTTGCTTCGAGCATGTATTTATTGTTATAGATATAACTCAATCTTGAGAACAGTGAACTAAGCGCCCAATGATTGCCGCCTCCGTTATTCCAAATATTTTCTGTTCCTCCAAGATTGAGCGACCATACTTCGCCTGTAGTAAAATGATCTCTGCTTGCGCTGAACCAATCGTAATCATTTTCTTCGTGAGAAGCACCAGCCATAAGGTTAAAGTCGTGCCTGTTGTTAAATCTTTTGTTGTATTCTAAATAGCCGGTAAAATTTCGGTAAGTGGTTCTGTAACTCGATTTGGTTAAACTTGCCTGATCGGGATTTGCGATGGTGTAATAAGCAATACTGCTCTCGTCCCATGTATATAATGGAACTGCTTTAGCGATGTCTGTATTATCCTGCCATGTATGAACAATGCCGCTTTGAAGATTTAGCTTAAGTCCTTTAAATATGTCAACAATCAATTTAAAATTGGCATTTATATCGCGTGTATCAAAGGTTGCGGTAGCCCCTTCTTTTGCTTGAGCAACTGCATTGCCCCATCCGCCCTGTGCAAAAAATTTTTCTCCGCTTTGCGTATAAACCGGGTGATTCGGCATTCCAAAAATTGCTTCTGTAATTAGCCATGAAGAACCAATGCCGCCTATGTCGGTTCTTTTCTGATCCTCGAATGCAATTTTTGTTTCAAGCCTTATCCGTTTTGAAAAATCATAATCATAGTTCAGTCTCAAGTTGTATCGCTCATTATTATCAGGCGCATATCTTATAACGCCATACTGCTTGCTGTAACCACCAGACAAATAATAGGCAGAATTATTTCCGCCTCCTGAAACATTTAAATTGTGTTTTTGCTGATAACCATTTTCAATTACTGCATTTATCCAGTCGGTGCTCGTGAAGAAAAGCATCCACCCGCCATACAAAGGATGCGAAATTGGTGTGGGGTCATTATTCTTAATTTTTTCCAGCAATTCCGGTGTGTACATGGGAGCAGCGCCATTATGAATGTTGGCTTCATTTTCCATCAAAGCAAATTGATAAGTGTTTGGGCTTTCCATCATACCGCTCATTTTAGTTACGGCAGCATTTCCATTGTAAGTAATAAGCGGTGTTCCTTTCTTCCCTCTTTTTGTTGTAACAAGCATAACGCCACCGGCAGCACGAGCGCCATAAATAGAAGCAGAAGCATCTTTTAAAACGCTGATGGATTCTATATCATCAGGGTTAAGCAAATCGAGATTGCCGGTAACACCATCAATAAGCACAAGCGGTGAATTACCGCCGTTTGTAGATGATGCGCCTCTTACATTCAAATCATAAGATTCGGCTCCGGGCTGACCTGTTGACCTTTGTATTGTTAATCCGGGCACTTCTCCCTGTATGCCTGCCAGTGTATTGGTGATTGGTCGCGACTGCAGCACTTGAGATGTCACAGTAGAAACAGCACCTGTAAGATTTTCTTTTCTCTTTGTTCCATAACCAATCACTACTACATTCTCGAGCGCCTTTACATCCGAGATCATTACCACTTTTAATGCGGTTGCACTTGAAATTTTTATTTCCTGTGTTGCAAAACCTACTGATGAAAAAGTAAGCGTATCACCTTGTGCAGCCTGAATACTAAAATTGCCTTTAGCATCAGTTTGTGTGCCCGATTGAGAACCCTTTACAAGAACATTCACTCCCTGCAACGGACCTTTCTCATCTGTAACAGTTCCTGTAACTGCAAGCCGTTGCGCCTGCAAAACGCCACTGCACAAAAGAAGCATAAGGCAAATGAATGTTTCAATTCCTCTTTTCATATCATTGAGATTAATGGTTACTTGAGTTGCCGTACTGTCCTTGCGAATGGTTAGTATCTGTTATGGTTGGGACGCTTTAGATATATCTTATTTGTGAAACAAAAAGTTGAAAAATAATTCTGCAAAAAATTTGGTTTAGCAAGCATGAAATCCGGTTCAATCACAGACATCCTTATCGCATAGCGTGCGCAATTTAGAATGAATGTTTGCTCATTAAACAATTTGAGAAACACAAACGTGTGCATGAATTTTTTTCTAATACACGCATACGTTTGCGTTATGAGCTCAAGCATAGAGTATTCAAATGTGAATCATCAGACTATTCATTAATTTAATCTGCAACTACTTTTTAAACTACTATTAGTAACTTTAGAAAAAATTTCTCATGCCTTATAACAAGAAAGAATTATTATCACTCTCTGCCGAAGAAAAAATTGCTCTTGCCGAAGAACTGTGGAGCAGTGTGGAAGAAGAGCTGATGCCTATAACTGATGAAGAAATTGCGTTTGCTGAAGAACGGTTGAAAATGCATGAAGCAAATCCTGATGAAGGAATGAGCGTAGGAGAATTAAAAAAATATTTTTCGGAAAAATAAAGGGTGTTCCAGCACCCTTTAAATTTAAAACATTTATTGCTATTCTTCTATTAGTATTTTTAATTAATTCTTGTCGAAGCAATAAAGTAAATATTTTATACAAACCAAAAGTATATAAACATAGATTCAATGCGTAAAATGTTTAATCCAACTTCTAATTTTTTGTCTCCGTTAATAATTGAGAAAGGTGATTTACGGAGACTGCTCCATTAACGCCAAATGTGATCATCTCAAAAAAACGTGTAAATATTAAAGATGTAGTTATCGGATTGTAACCAGAAATAGTTTTACCATTACTATCTGTTATGCCGCCGAATGTCATATTACCCAACTACTATTTGCTATATTTATTTTTAGTGAATCTAATATTTTCCCAAAAGGAGTGAGTGAATAATCAATTATTCCAACTACTACATCTTCGTTTATAGTTGAATTTAATTTTAATAAAGCACCACCAGAGTTTCCATGATTGCTTGTTATGTCTAATAGCAATTCATTACGTAATTCAGCTATTTTCACGGATTTGCCTGCAATGGAAATATCAGAAAATGCAACCCGTGTTAATTTTGTTGAAATTATTCCCTTTGATACAAATTGAGTACTATCTCCAAAAGGGTAACCGCATGTATATACTTCTTGACCTTCTTCGAGTTTATTAGTAGTATTAAGCTTTAAAAAAGGCGTTGGACTAATAAATGGTCTTTTTGGTTTTAATATGATTAAATCATACGCTGACGCATGAGCCACACCACTATCAGTAAGTTGAGATAGTTGCAATTCGAATATATCACCCTTATTAGTTCTTGCCCGAACTTGTTTATTATATATAATTGAATTTAGTACTACATGCAAGCATGTTGCGACAGTACCTTTAGAATCTATAAAAAAACCTGTTCCAACTGTAGAGTCTGTAATGATTTGCAAAGTGCATGATTTTACTTTTCTTATTTTTTCCGGTGTTAATGATTGCGATTTTGAAATGCATGGAGCTATTAAAAAAAATAATAGTATTGATATTTTCACGTGTTGTTTTGATGGCAAGTTCAGTGGAATAACCTTCATCTTATCATGCTTTTCACAACAAAATACAAATACTATTATAAAAAACAAATAGTAGCAACTTTACTGCATGAAAAACAAAGAAAAAGGAAAATAAGCCCAAAAAACAACGTGCAAATAAGTACGATGAAAAATTAAAAATAAACGGCACGTTTGATGACTTATTAAAAGCTCTTTCAAACCCTAAAGAACCAATAAAAACAAAGTGATACAACTAACTACTCAATCATGTTCCGCTAATGACGTGTGTTAAATCACTGTTTTATTAGCTCTTTATATCGCTGCTCTTTCTCAAGACAGGGTTTATGTTCATGAGTAAATCCGTTTTCACGTAGTTAATGTGATGAAAAGGCATCCTTTTAGTGTAGCGACCGGTTTGGGGTTGTAAAACACCATCGCTGCACACGCAGAGTATATTTCTTTTAATACTCTCATTGAACTACGAAAAAAGTCAAATTTCCCATTTCAAAAAAATATTTTAGATTTTTGTTCCAACTTGTACATTGTTGTGTTATTCTTACGTTAGGAAACCAGTTAGAAGACCTCTTATCAAAAAGTTTCCCTATCGAATTTTTTATTTTGTGAACGGCGATACCATTTTTATACTTGGTGTTTGTCACGGTAAAAGAAGCAATGCTTTTTTGAAAAGAAGGTTGCGATTATTTGAATGAGAAAAAAGCCGCTACTAAAAAAGTAACGGCTGGTCTTTGTTTTCCACAGGTAATTACATTTTGAAATCCAAAGGAATATTTACTTTGAATGAAAAATTTCTTCCCATGTTAAAAACACCCATTCTGCCGGTAACATTGTTTACATCGGCATAGCGCAAACGGCTAAGAAAATCTTGGTAAGCAATGTCGGCGAGATTCGTTCCGCTGATATAAACACTGAATAATTTTTTTCCCTGCTTGCTAACCACATCGCTGCCGACACCTGCATTAATTAGCCAATAACTGCCCGTGCCTGTTTCCGTGTTGTAACCCGTGAATGGATGGTCTTGCTTAAACGTGTAATCACTTTCGAGGTTTACAAAAGCATTGCGAAATATTTTACCTTTTTGCAAAAAGTTTACACCAAGCTCCGAAAACAATCTTGCAGGAGGAGTGAACGGAATGTTGTTGCTGCCATCAACGTCTTCAGTAAACTGCGCTCTTGTATAAGAAAAAGTATTTTTGATGTGCAGCCAATCCAGCGGATGCGGATGTACATCCATGCTTATTTCGGCGCCATACAGGTTAGCATCTTTTTGTGCAAAACGAAACACCTGAAGTTCGTTGCCTTCTTCGGGATCAACAATAATTGAATCGCCGCCTGCGCTGTTTTGCACTCGTTCATAAAAAACAAAATTCTTGATATAGTTGTAAAACAAACTTGCATCAATTGATACATGTTCACTATTTATTTCAACACCGCCATCTAACTGCAGACTTGTTTCTGATTTTAAATCGTTGTCGCCGATTTCGTAACGAATGGTTCCTTCATGTGCGCCATTGCTTGCAAGCTCTGCGAGAGTCGGCGCACGAAAACCGCGTGCAATATTAAACTTGTAAGTAACTTGTTTTGTTGCTTCATAACTCACGCCTGCACTGCCCGATATATTTGAAAAGTTGCGCGTAAACTGGTTGAATTTTGCCTCACCATCTACTGTCATTGACTTTGCATCTACATGACGATTGTCGAATCTTATACCGCCGCTCAACGACAATTTATCTTTATGATATTGTGTAAACACAAAGCCACCGATGTCGAATAAATTATAGTTAGGAATAAGCACTTCCTCTGCTTTGTTCTTATTGGTTTGACCCATTCCCGTTACACCAACCGTCGTTTTCCAGTTGTGCGTGTAAGGCAAATGAAATCGTAAAGAGTAAGTTACTGTTTGTAAATCAAACCATGCATCAGGAATGCTTACAGCATCGGGGTTTCCAAATTCTTGCCGTTGATTGTGCTGATAACCCACCGTTAAATCAAGAGAAGTTTTTCCAAAGTTGAAAACATTATCAGTCGTGAGTTTAAAATGTCTTATGTGTTGAGAAGGAACTTCAGGTGTAGTGCTTTTAAAATCAGAATTAGTTGGAATAGCTTCTTCACCATTGGGCAAAGCTTTTAAAAATTGGCCTGTTAAGCTGTCTCTTTCTCCCTCAACCATGCCTATATGTTGATTAAAATTGCTCAACAAAATATTGCTATGTCCCCAACTGCCACGATAACCAACCATGCCCCCGAAATTTTTTTCATAAAATTTTGAATTAAAAACATAACCATCAAACTTGTTTTGATAATCGTGCGCCGCTTTGTATGTGCCATAAGCATTCCAGCTAAAACCATTTTTGGTGCCACCCAAGTTTCCAAAGAAGCCGCGTAAGCCATTGTTAGTTTGATATTCACTTGTTACACTTCCAGTTATACTTCCGTCGGGTGCAGGTTGTTGTGTAATAATATTGATAACGCCTGCCATTGCATCGCTGCCATACATTAATGATGCAGGTCCTTTCAAAACTTCTGCACGTTGAATACTATAATCATCAATTTCAATTCCGTGTTCATCGCCCCATTGCTGACCTTCCTGTCGCACACCGTCGTTCACTGTAACAACGCGGTTATAACCCAAGCCGCGTATCAATGGTTTAGAAATCGCAGGTCCGGTTGTAAGTCCTGATACGCCGGGAACTGTTTTTGCTAATGCATCAATGGCGTTGGTAGAAATTGTTTTTAAAAAATCAGAGCGGCGAATAATATCAATTGGCTGCGGTGATTGTTTAGTGCGTGTTGCAGAGGTTACGCCCGTTACGGTAACTTCTTCGTTCTCTACTATTGTTTGTGATAAAGTAAAATCTTTTTGCGTATTGCCGTTGATGTTTACAGTTTCAATATCTGTCGAGTATCCTGCATAAGTAACCTGCACTGTATATCTTCCGGGGTTTACAGGCGGTGTTGCGAATGCACCGGTGTTGTCTGCAATAGCTCCGGTTTTCAAGTCGGGAAAATAAATGGTTGCACCCGGCAAAGCCAAACCTGTTTTTGAGTCCGTTACTTTTCCGGACAATCGTCCCTTTTGAGCAAATGCGCCAGAAAAAGAAAATATAAGTAATAATATTATAGTTGGTTTCATAAATGCTGTATTTAAAAAATGGTTTTCATGGTGCATACATATTCATGGTGTGATGATAAAAATTATGCTTAATAAAATTTACTTGCACGCTATAGATTTTTTATGATACCAGCTTTTATTCTTTGTGGCATCACCTGTTGCGTCGCAATCACTTTATCTGCAAATCATTGGGTGTCTTTAGCGTTCCGATGCAATCATGTCCACGCAAATCATGTAAACCTTTAAAGTGAATGCCTATACCAAATAATGTGAACATTGATTTCATAACTCTTTTAAAAAATAGAGATAGTAGTAATTAAATATTTATCTCTGAAGTAGCGGCATTTTAGTAACCGCTGCATTATACAACCGGTGGTGCTCTTAATGAACGGTAACTTTTTGTTGAAGAAAGTAAAGGAGAACTATAGAAGAAGTTTTGTTCCTGAAATTCAAAAGCAGGAGAACCAATTTTTTGTTGAGCAGTTTGTGTAAAGGGAAGATAGAAATCGGAGATGCAACTGCAAGCAAGCTTTATTTCCTTTGAACAGCTCTCTGAAGAAACGCAGTAGTTCTTTTTTACGTGAACATAATTGTGAAGATATAAACCCGTGCCTGCCTGCAAACTAAATACAATAATAAGCAGCAATGCAAAACAATTTCTTATTATCGGTTTTAGCTTCATCGAAGTAAATTCGAATAGTAAAAGTATTAATATTTGCAACGCAATAACTTTTTTTAACAAAACTTCATGAACCAACATGAAAAAACTACCGCTCTTTTTTAGCCTTATTTTCTTAAGTGCTACTACGTATGCACAAGATTCTGCAGCATATTCAATGCGACAACAAAACGAAACTTTTTTAAAAGAGCTTCCTGTTCTGTGGCAACAAACTGCCGCTGAATACAGAGCCTTGTGTTATCAGGCATTCAATCTTGCAACACTTCGTTTAAATGAAATACCAAAGAAAAAATTCAGAAAGGAAAAGCTTGCTATCATCACCGACCTTGATGAAACTATTTTAGACAACAGTTATGTGTATGGCAAACTGATAAAAGAAGACAAAGAATATTCTTCAGCCGCATGGAGAGAATGGACAGATAAATCTACAGCAACTGAAGTTCCATCAGCAGTTGAATTTTTGCAATTAGCACACGCAAAAGGAGTAACTATTTTTTACATCAGCAACCGCGATACTTCTGAAGTAAACAGCACACTCATCAATTTGCAAAAACTGCAACTGCCCAATGCAGATACAGGACATATGCTTTTTCTTAGCAACACATCATCCAAGGAAGTGCGCAGGCAAATTGTAATGGCAAAGTATAACGTGATAATGCTCCTCGGCGATAACCTCAATGACTTTATGCAGGTGTTCGAGAAAAAACCAGTCGAAGAAAGAAAATCAGAAGTTGATAAAGTAAAAGAAGAGTGGGGTAAAAAATTTATTGTGCTTCCCAACGCTACTTATGGTGAATGGGAAAATGCGTTGTACAACTATCAAAAAAATTTACCGGCGCAAGAAAAGGAAAATATGAGGAAGGAGTTGCTGAAAGGATATTGAGATGGTCTTACCGTCCCGGTCTGATCACTTAATTACTCATTCATTCAATGAATCATCTCAATCCATATAGGTTCTTACAAATAATCTATAGAGTATAAATGATCGCTTCATGGTCAAATTAGGACAGTTAAGCAATAAATGCGTTTCTATCTTTTCATGGTATATGGTTTGTATAATGTTGATTATACGTGCCATATCATGGATATAAAGAGCAACAAAGAAATTGCAAAGGAAGAAAGAAAAGTTGTGCAGGAAGATCGTTCGGGAAAGCACAAAGTATGGATCGGCACTTATGTATTTCTTGCTATTATTTGTATTGCAGCTTATCTGCTTTTGCGGTTGCAAATTTTTGGGTTTATGCAGGTGTATCGCGCTCTGCTTTTAAAATTGTCTCTTGCACTTTTCTTTAGTTTTATTGTACTTATCATTTCAAAGATTATTGAATCACTTGTGGTAAAACGTACACACGCAAAAGCGCTCGTGTATAATCTTGTCCGGCTAATACACCTCATAACAATATTAATAGTTGCTTTTATAATTCTTTCTTTTCTTAGCAATAATTGGTATTCTGCCGCAGTTTCACTCGGACTTATTTCGTTGCTGCTCGGTTTTGCCCTACAAACACCTATTTCCTCACTCATAGGCTGGTTATATATCGTTATACGTGTGCCATATAAAGTGGGCGACCGCATTCAAATTGATGAGTTCACCGGCGATGTTGTAGAGATTGGGTATTTTGATACAACACTTTGGGAATTTGCAGGCGAATATTTAAGCAATGATGTGCCAAGCGGGCGTCTTATACGTTTTCCAAACAGCGTAGTGTGGTCGTCTGGTGTGTACAATTATTCATGGAAAAATTTTCCTTATATCTGGAACGAAATACCTTTTCATATCGCTTATCAAAGCGATCTAAAGTTCGTTGAGCAAACAATTCGTTCTGTCGCAAAAGCAGAACTCGGCGAAAATATGGAAGAGCGTGTGAAAGAGTTGCGCAACATCATTAAACAAACACCCGTTGATGAGCTTGAAATAAAAGAATATCCTTTTATAAACTTTCGTATCAATGCAAATACTTGGGTAGAAGCGTTGGTTATTTATCTTGTAGAGCCAAGAAAAGCTGCCGCAATGCGCACCAATCTTATCAAAAAAATTTTAGAAGCTTTACTGAAAGAACCAGATAAAGTAATGTTTCCTAAAGGCGACGCTCGATAGCTTTTGTCTTGTGAATACTATTTGTAATGTGCGAGATATGTTCCACTGATTGATTCAAAAAAATCCCATTAATTTGTATTATGGGTAAAATCATTTTATTTTTTCTTTTCTTAGAACTTTTTGGGACAGTAAGTGCGCATGCACAGGTTAGAAAAATTGATACGTTGGCAAGCTTTGGAGGCGCTGGTTATCGTGTTTCGTGCAATAATAAAAATGCTGATGAAAATACTGTTACTGTATCGCCTAAAGGCTTTGGTAAAGATGTAAGGGATATATCGTTTTCGATAAGAGGCAGATTACGCAAAATATTGGTTGAGGATTTAAATGAGGATGGTTACCCTGATTTATTATTATGTGTTTACAGTGGTCCCAACGGTGAATTAGGTAACATTGTAGCAGTTTCTTCAAGCGGAAATAATTCGTTGCTGCCTGTCAGGTTTCCTGATATTTACAGTGACCATAAATTAAGTGAAGGCTATAAAGGTCGTGATGAATTTACTGTTTTGGCAAGCACACTATTGCAAAGTTTTCCGGTTTATAAAGCGGATGATACCGATATACCCACCGGAGGAACCAAAGTGATACAATACAAAATGGTGAAGGCTGAAAATGGCTATACATTTAAACCTTTGCGCAGCTATATTAAACAGTAATAAACGTTTTCCAATCATTTTTCAACCGATTTACATAGCACCTCTTGACTTCTTTGGTTGTATTCATAGGAAGCTTTATGGACGCAAATATTATTTTCTTTCTTCACTTTTTTATTACTTTATGGGCAAGACCAAATTAAAATGAAAAAATTTTCAAAAGCATTTTTGAAATGCATTAGAGAAACACAGATTACCAGTGTAAAGGCAGGTAAAGACAGAACAAAGTTCACCGGCATTTGGATGGTTGAGGTTGAGGGCAGAATTTTTGGTCGCTCTTACAACCTTTCAGAAAGAAGCTGGTACACAGCTTTTTTAAATGGTGACGAAGGTAATATAAAATGCGGAAAAGAGATTGTACCCGTTAAAGGCACGAAACCGGCAGACCTTAACATCATTACCAAAGCGATTAATAAAGCGTATGAAGAAAAATATTTAGTAAAAAGTTACAATAAAAAATGGGTAGATGGTCTTACCCAACCTGAAAGAGTAGAGCGAACGATGGAATTTATTCCTGTGTAATTTTAGACCTCATCGAATGAGGCAAAATTTATAGAAACTGAGCCGCTCATCAAGGCTCAAAAGTAGAGAAACTAATATTCCTTTTTCACCCAATTCACATTCCTCTTCTTCAAATAATTCAAAACATAATCAAAACATTTTTCATTTTTTCCAACAAGCTCCGGCGGAAAAACTCCTTTCTCATTAAACAATCCTTCAGCAAAAGCATTGGCAGCAGCAGTACAGGTATAACCGGTTGTTCGGCTCATGGATGAAGTTTGAGCAGCAACATCAAACCTGTCGAGCATACTATATTCGATTGTTTTTAACCTCTCACCAAACCTCTCTCCAAAGGAGAGGGGCTTTTCACCTCCCTTCTTCATTTTGCCTTTTACAATTACTTTCATTACTGTAAACTCTTCTTCATCGGGAGCAAGCTTCCATTCTTTCAAAAGTATTGCGGAAGTATATTGTAATGGAGCAATTTCATTTTCTTTAAAGCGAATAGACTCAGTTGAAAAAAATCCGCTTCGTTGTAATGCAATAATCAATTCTGCATGCCCCGGATAACGCAAAGTTTTTTCTTTTAAGTTTGATATATGTGGCATGGTAAATAAAATAGAGCGTAAGCCATCTGTATTAAATGCTTCAAGTGTTCCCACTTCATCAAAATCCATCAACTCAATTTCTGATAAAGCAGGCTTCACAACAATTTGTCCGTTCTCTTTTAAACGTGCAGGTCGCGTATATTCTTCAATCACATCAATTGGAGAGAAGGGAGCTTTATACTCAAAAGGTTTTTTACGAATCTTCGGTAAGCCACCAACATAACATTCAAAACTTTCTATTTCCATTATCTCGTTATAACGACCAATCACAAGATTACTTACACCCGGCGCAACACCGCAGTCAGTTATCGCCGTAACATTTTTTTCTTTGGCAAGTGCATCAAGTTCTAAAGCATCTTCAGGAAAAAAAGAAATATCAACAACATTTTTTCCTGCATTGATCACTGCTTTCAACGTTTCAAAACCCATAAAGCCTGGAACTGCAGTAATAACAAGGTCGAATGGTTTTAGTAAATCTGAATAAGTTTTGTACACAGTAAGATCGGCTTTTACTGTTTTGATTGAAGAAGATTTTGATTGTAACATTTTCAACGCATAATCGCTTGCATCAAACGAAGTAACATCATGTTGGTTTGCGAGGTCAATTGCCATGGTTCTTCCAACCATTCCGCTGCCAAGTACAGCTATCTTCATAGAGAAAAATTTTTAGGAGTGCAAAAGTAAGGAAGAAGTTCCAAGGGAAAAGATGAGGCAGTTGAAGGTTTGGTTTAAAATATTTCTTGTTGTATGAGATGATTTTGCTTTTTCCAAATATGACTTTTCGAATCATAACAAAAACCAAATTCCTTTAATTGATTGGGAATATATAGAGAAAAATAATTTAGATCGTTTATTGAATCTTGACTCCAGCTCAACACTATTAGGTCATTAAAAATTTCTTCTTCTGAAATAGTCGCTTTTTCTTTCTTCTCATTTCCCCGAAAAATTAAAGAAAGCTAACGAGTATTGCTGAATCATTAAACCGTGTACCATACTACTCTTTAAAATCAAACAATGTAGCCGTAAACTCACCCCACTCTTTCTTCTTGAACAGAACACCAAAATTGCCTTTGTACCGCAGTGTTTGCGGAACAAGTAAATCTCCCACTCTTGTCATTTCAACCTGAACGTTTACATTAAAATTATATATGCCGGCTTTATAACTTAATACATAATTGCGGGCAAGAACATCAAGGGTTTTATAATCGAACCATGTTGTCATTTCATCTACAACAACATCATCTCTTTTAAATAATCCAAGGTCTTCTTTTGGCTTTATAGAAAACACATAGGCGAAGCTGCCTTTGTAATCTATAAAGTCTAACCTGTAATCATAAATTTTATGAGCATGGTCGTCGTACAAATCAAGCTTATCGCCGATGAATGGAATGCCGGGGATCTTTTTGCCCGGATTAAAGAAAAGCATCTTTAATTGTTCTTTATGTTTTTCCATTCCTGACTTTCCTGCCGTGCTGAATGTATGCCCAGCCACAATATTATCTTCTCCACACATTTTTCCCTTTGTTAAAAAAATGGATGCATACATTTCACCTGTTAAGTAATTATAACCGCCTTTTCTATTGAAGAAATCACCTGCTGTTTTTTCATCAAAAATTTGCATGGTGCGACATCCATTCTCCCTGTGCTGAACAGTTTTACTATTCCAGCTTGCTTTTAAAGTGCCATCCCTGTTAAGTGTGCGAATGTTATTGTAGGCAGAGTATTCAATCACATGCAGGTTGCGAAATGCCTTGTAAAATGAAGTATCGTTTTTAATTCGCTGCAGAATACTTAAGTAATCGAGATTGTTGTGCACAACAACTTCGGGTAAAGTAATCTTTTGATTTTCGATGATTATAGTTGTGTCATTCTTGTGAATAGTTGTGTCTTGCGCATAAATATGCCAAGAGATTAGCAATAGGATACAGAAAAAGAAAGAGCGAATCATTTCTGGAAAACCATTTTGTAATCAACTTTTACTTTTCCCTTGCTGATGTCTGTCAATTTTCCCTGCAACATTTTTCTTTTCAAAGGTTTTAGATAATCAATAAAAAGTTTTCCGTCTATATGGTCGTATTCATGTTGAACAATGCGACCGGTAATGCCGTTGAAAGTTGCGGTATGTGGTTGAAAATTTTCGTCGAGGTAATCGAGTGTAATTTCACTTGGTCGCGTAATATCTTCTCTTATTTTCGGAATGCTTAAACATCCTTCGTTATAGCACCACTCTTCTCCGTTTAATTTTTTTACATGGGCATTTATAAAAACTTGTTTAATGCCCGGGTCATCAGGATAAGTGCCTTTTTCGTCTTCTTCCAAATGTTCAAATACCTGCGTGCTGTCCATTACAAACAAGCGAATGTCTTTATTGATTTGTGGCGCAGCCAAACCCACACCATTGCTATAGTACATAGTCTCCCACATATCGGCAATAAGCTTATCAAGATTGGGATAGTCAGGCGTAATATCCTGTGCTACTTTTCGTAAGATGTTAGCGCCGTAAGCAACAATTGGTAAAATCATAAGTGCCTCCTGAATTTTTCCACGAATAGCAGAAAGACTTTTCACCGTTATCTATAAGGCTGCGAAGATAAATGTTACATTGTTAAAAAGGGAAGAAAAACTCTTTTACGGATTTTGACTCAAATATTCCTGCAGCATAATAGTAGCAGCAATCTCATCGGTATTTTTTTTATCGCGGCGGTCTTTTTTCTTCATGCCCATTTGCAGCATTGCCTGCACTGCCATTTTGGAAGTGTATCGTTCATCAACCCTTTCAACGGGAATGGAAGGAAATTCTTTTTGCAGTTTTTTAATGAATTGATTTACCAACGGTGTCGCGTGTGTATCAGTGTTGTCAAGATTTTTTGGTTCTCCTATAAGAATTAATTCAATTTCTTCTTCTTTCAAATATTTATTCAGAAATGGAAACAGGTCTTTTGTATCCAATGCAATTAATCCTCTTGCAATTATTTTTAAAGGATCTGTAACTGCAAGTCCCGTTCGTTTAGCGCCGTAGTCTATACAAAGAATGCGTGACATGCTCCCATCCCCTAAAGGGGTGTTATAAATTTTTATGAAATGATTAAATCTGCAATCACCAAAACTCCAAATACAACACTTGCGATTCCATTGGCTGTCATAAAGGCAACGTTTACTCTGCTTAAATCATTTGGTTTTACGATCGAATGCTGATAAATAAGCATGCCAACAAATACAGCAATGCCAAGCCAATAGAGCCAATGAAACTCTCCGTAAATACCGGCGACGATCACAGATGCTGCACTTAAAAGATGAAGTAGTTCTGAAACCTGCAATGCTTTTGTTTTACCGATTGCAGCGGGAATAGAATAAAGATTTTGTGATTTATCGAACTCGATGTCTTGTAATGCGTAGATAATATCAAAGCCGCTTACCCAAAAAATAACGGCAAAAGAAAATAATATGGGCAACAAATCGAATCTTCCTGTTACTGCAAGATAAGCACCGATTGGCGCAAGCGATAATCCAAGTCCCAATACCAAATGACAAAGCGGAGTAAATCTTTTTGTATAGCTGTAAAATAAAATCACAAACAAAGCAACAGGTGATAAAAAGAAACAAATCGTATTAATAAAGAAACATGCAATAACAAACAAAATGCTTGAAACAATTGTGAACATGAGTGCGCTGTTTGCTGAAATAATTCCTCTTGGAATTTCGCGAATAGCTGTGCGTGGATTTTTTGCATCGAAGTTCCTGTCAAGATAACGGTTAAACGCCATTGCTGCACTGCGTGCGGTGATCATACAGGTGAGAACAAGAACGAAAACCTTTAACCAATCTGAAATTGTTGGGGGCAAAATATTGGAATATTTATTTTGAAACATACCCAAATCTCCATTGGGATGAAAAACTTCGAATGTATTTAGCCCGATAACAAATCCTATCATCGCGAAGGGCATTGCGAAAATGGTATGCGAAAACTTTACAAGCGATAAATAATTTTTTATTGTTGACATTTTATTTGTAAAACTTTATTCCGGGAATAAAACGAAAATCCTTTTATTAAGGGTATATAATTCGAGATTGTGATGTAAGCAAGTAGCAGCGATGAGAAAATCAGGATACGGAACTTTGTGTGCCGATACGTATTGAAACATTAATTGAAGTGCTGTTGAAGAAATAACAGGTTCAATCTGAAATAAATGAATACCTGCTAAATCGTGTTGTATCTTGTTTAGTTCTTTTTTATCTATTGCCCCTAAATATAATTCAGCCATACAAACTGCCGATGTACAAATATTTTCTGCACTAAAGCTGTTTAACTCCTCTATAATTGTTTGATTGTTTCTAAAGAGTTCAATGAAAATATTTGTATCACATAAAACCATTACTTAATTCCCCAAGCTTTTTTACGTAATTCCTTTGCATCAATATCTCTATCCTTCCAAATACCAATAGTATTTGCGAAAAGTTCCTCAACTGTTTTACTTTTTTTAGATTTTCCTTTTTGTAATTTCTTTTTTGATGATTTCTTTTTTGCAGATCTCATCTTTGCCTTTTCCTTAAAAGCGATTCCATCTAACTGACTCAACAAGGTTTCAACGAATTCAGTTTTTGATTCATCTGTTACTTCAACAATGAAAGTTTTCATACAATGCTATATTGAATTTCAAAGTTACATTCTATGTTTTTGAAATTGAAAAAATTGATTAATCAGGACACGGCCTTTATTATCAATCGGTACTTTGCAGGAATGCAAAATAGTTTTCTGTTTGGTGAAGCTTTACTTTTCTTAAAAATATTTTAAACGCAAATGGAAACTGCATTAAGCCTCACTTAAAATAAGAGTGAAGTGGTGTACTATTCACAATTAATCTTTTACTTGCGTTCACTTTACTTGCAGAACTAATTGCTCAAATGATGATTCCCCAAAAAAGAAGCCGTTGATAGTATCAGCGGCTTTTTAATTCTCATCATCCTTGCAAGCAACATTAAGTCTCACTTAAAATAAACAAATAATGGTGTAAGTTTCACAATTAATCTTTTACTTGCATTCACTTTGCTTGCAGAACTAATTGCTCAAATAAAAAAAGAAGCCGTTGATAGCATCAGCGGCTTTTTAATTTTTATAAGGAGGTTTTCTTAATAACTCTTCATTTATTATTTATTCATCACTCGTCACTCATCATTCGCACTTTTTTCGAGATAAATTCTTTTGGTTGCTTATACAATTCTTCTTTCGGTAACGACTTAAAATAATCGTATGTTTTTCTTAATCCATCTGTTCTTGAGACTTTTGGTTCCCATCCAAGAAGTTCTTTTGCTTTTGTAATATCGGGTTGACGTTGTTTCGGATCATCAACAGGTAAGGGTTTATAAACAATTTTTACGTTAGAACCCGTAAGCTTCAACACCTCTTCGGCAAAATCTTTTAAAGAAATTTCTGAAGGGTTACCAATATTCACGGGCATCGCATAATCGCTCATAAGCAAACGGTAAATGCCTTCAATAAGATCATCAACATAACAGAATGAGCGCGTTTGGCTGCCATCACCAAATACGGTGAGATTTTCACCACGTAATGCCTGACCGATAAACGCCGGTAATGCACGACCATCATTCAACCGCATACGCGGACCATAAGTGTTAAATATGCGAACAATTCGTGTCTCCAATCCATGAAACGTGTGATAAGCCATTGTCATCGCTTCCTGAAAACGTTTTGCTTCGTCATACACACCACGTGGACCAACCGGATTTACATTTCCCCAATACTCTTCGTTTTGCGGGTGCACCTGCGGATCGCCATACACTTCGCTTGTTGATGCAACAAGTATTCTCGCCCTCTTTGACAATGCTAAACCAAGACAGTTATGGGTTCCAAGCGATCCGACTTTTAAAGTTTGAATCGGAATTTTTAAATAATCAATAGGGCTTGCCGGCGAAGCAAAATGAAGAATATAATCAAGCGGCCCCGGCACATGAATAAATTTGGATACATCGTGATGATAAAATTCAAAATTTTGGAGCGGAAATAAATGTTCTATGTTACGCAAATCGCCGGTGATAAGATTGTCCATGCCTACAACATGAAAACCTTCACCGATAAAACGTTCGCAAAGATGTGATCCGAGAAAGCCCGCCGCACCTGTGATGAGTACTCTTTTTTTCATTTCAATTGCTTTGCTGGTTTAACTATTTACAAATTTCAAAACAGCATCGGTGATGTAAAATAATTGTTCTTCATCCATCTCTGAATGAATAGGCAATGATATAACTCTTTCCGTTAGCCAATCGGTAACAGGTAAATTATATGCGCTGCTGTTGAATGAAGCAAACATTTTTTGTCTGTGACCCGGCACGGGATAATATATCATTGAAGGAATATTTTTTGAAGCGAGATATTCATTCAACCCATTTCTGTTCACGCGTTCCAATATCAGTGTGTATTGATGAAACACATGATTGCTATATGAAGCGCGATACGGTGTAATAATGTGCGAAGAGTGTTCAAATGCTTTATCATAATAGTTAGCCACCTTTTCACGTGCAGCAATATACTCGTCCAGCTTTTGCAATTTGATATTTAACATTGCAGCCTGAATGGTGTCAAGACGTGAATTGCATCCAACAATATCATGATAATACCTTTTGCTCTGACCGTGATTCGCAATCATTCTCATTTTTGCAGCAAGTGTATCATCATTTGTGTATATCGCACCACCATCACCATAACAACCAAGATTTTTTGAAGGAAAAAAAGAAGTTGTTCCTATTGTTCCTATTGTACCTGTTTTCTTTTTGCTGCCATCGCTGAAAAAATAATTGCAACCAATTGCTTGCGCATTATCCTCAATAACAAATAAGTTATACTCACTGGCTATCTTCATTATTTCTTCCATGTTTGCGGCTTGTCCGTACAAATGCACCGGCACAATTGCTTTTGTTTTTGAAGTAATTGCCTTACGAAGTTCTTTTGTATCTATACAAAAAGTTTTTGCATCAACCTCAACAAAAACAGGCTTCAAACGCAGCAGCGCAACCACTTCCGTAGTAGCAATATAAGTGAATGAAGGAGTTATAACTTCATCGCCCGGTTGCAGATCAAGTGCCATCATTGCAATTTGCAAAGCATCGGTTCCATTGGCGCAGGGAATTACATATTTAATATCGAGGTAAGAGGCTAAATTCCCGGCAAACTCTTGTACGGGTTTGCCATTAATAAATGCAGAACTTTCCAATACGTCAATCACCGCAGCATCAATTTCCTCTTTTATTTTATGGTACTGGGTTTTTAAATCCACCATTTGAATGGGTCGCATAATCCGTTTTTGTGCGGGCAAAACTACTGGAAAAAGGTATGAAAACAATTACCAATTAGGCTGTGAGTGTAAGAAGAATTTTTATTTAAGCGATAGTTCTTTGGTCATCGCCTGTTGTGTCACTCACTTGAACGTTCTGAACTTTTATGAGCACTAAGTTTCAGATTCAGTGTTACAATCGTTATTCGAACACCCACTAAAAATCATTCAAGAAATCATTCCTGCAGAAACCTTACGAATGTTTTAATTTTTAGTTCTACCAATATTTTGCCCCAATGGAGATCATTAAAGCGAATTAATGATACTTCTGAATTTTAACCTTGCAACGTGAAACCTGCAACTTGAAACATTAATCTGTTGCTCTGTTATCGCCTTTAAAGGCTAAATAAATAAGGAAGAGAATTTGAATAACAATAAAAATTGATACGGTTTGATAAGCGCCTGTATCGGCAGTGCGAAGATGCCACATATTGAATATTTTATTAAGACTAACAGGACTTATTAATCTTGATATCACCGATATTTTTACAAAGAAACACACATAGAAAAGAAGAACGAAAGAAAGAATGTTGTACAAAACATTCCAGAAACTTCTGTGATCTGCCTTTTTAAAATAAAGGCGATTAAAAAACCAGATAATTAACGAAGCAAGCATCAGTAGAATAATGAAAACAACGGAGTCAAAAACATAGGTGCCTTTGTTATGGGCAAACACATTATCAAGAGGCCAGTTCAGCATGAATTCAACTATAACATAGATGAATATTGCTATAAGCAGGAATGGTATCCATTTGTATGTGGGTCTGTTCATGGGGGCAAGTTTTGAACGTGTTGGAATAGTTTGAACGTATTTGCAATATAAGTTTTATAGTAAAATTTTCACATTAAAAATTTCGAGCTATCTCTCACGGAAAATTACATGTAAAATGTACACATTGTTTGATAAAAAAATATCAGAAAAATAAAACAAACAATGTTGTTGCAACAAATAAGAAATGGATGCAACGTGTTTAAAACCATGCTGAAATTTAAAACCATGCGGAGTATAATAATTTCAGTAAACCTTATTTTCTTTTATAACAACATTGCATTTCACAGTTGAGAACAATGTAGTAAATTTCGTCCTCGACAAAACTTGCTTATGACAACTATTGAAAATCAAATTATTGAAACATGGCGTGTGCACAACCGCATACTGTTATTTATAATTGAAACCATTCCTGATGAAGCTTTAACTGCTACTTTAAGCACACGCGGCGGAAGAGATGTGGGCAGGCAATTGGCGCATATGAATGCGGTTCGTGTTTGGCAACTGGAATCTATTGCTAAGAAACAATCGTTGCCCTTAACAAGTTTTTCAAAGGATGAAACACCTGCAAAGGAAGAATTGCTTACAGCCTTTGAACAAACGGGTTTAGCAATGGAAAAATACTTAGAGCAGTGCATAAGCAAGGAAGGCAAAGCAACCAATTTTAAAGGTGGTGTTGTTTCAATGCTTGCTTATTTTATTTCACATGAAGCACATCATCGCGGTAATATTTTTCTCACTATGAAACAATGTGGCTTTAAAATTCCTGATGAATTTAAATGGGGCATTTGGAATATAATGAGGAATTGATAAGGCAAGATGTTAATTATGTACGTTTTTATTTCGTGAGACTAAAGACGTGAGACGTGAAACCAGAAACGAGAGACGTGAGAATATGATATAAAAAAACCGTGCTGCAACCAAATGCAACACGGTATTCATAAAAACTCCCATCTAAAAAACCGTCTTTATTGTTAATAACTCTAAACGTGATTTTTGTAAATGCAAGGTGTAAAGAAGCCTTTATGAAAAAAAAGTAATTACACTGAACAGGGAAAATGAATAACTGAAAGGGAATTTTTCTTTAAGTTACAATTTACAGTTGCAGGTACAGTTGCAGGGAAACTTCTGCGGAAGTTGATCCGTTGAAAGGTTGATAAGCTGAAAAGTTTTGTTTAGTGCAAGCTTCATAGGAGCGATGTATCTTAGAACGACGCATTGCAAATTGTTCGAATTGTAACAGAAGTTCAATAGCATTACTACACCAAAAAATTTTATTATAATTTTTCGCCTATCCATTATTCACTATTCACCGTCACCTCCAAACATTTTCCACACTTTGCAACCTGTGGAAATATTTGTCCACATTATTCGTTTAGAAGTAGCGGCATAAGCCACAAAGAAGGCGCCGCTTGCGTTATATCAACTACTTTTGGTATAAATCCTTTGAAAATTATGGCGCTTGACAAATATGGAATAGCAAAACGTATAGCCAAAGAATTAAAAGATGGCATGTATGTAAATCTGGGTATCGGAATTCCAACTTTGGTATCAAATTTTATACCTTACGGAATGACGGTAATCCTGCAAAGTGAAAATGGTATTTTGGGTACCGGCCCCTACCCGACAGATGAAGAGATTGACCCTGATCTTATTAATGCAGGAAAGGAAACTGTTACTCTCATACCCGGAGGTGTTTTCTTCGACAGTGCGGAAAGTTTTGGAATGATACGTGCCGGCAAAATTGACCTTACTGTGCTTGGCGCAATGGAAGTAAGCGATACCGGCGATATTGCCAACTGGAAAATTCCGGGCAAAATGGTGAAAGGAATGGGCGGTGCTATGGACCTTGTTGCAAGCGCAAAAAATATTATTGTAGCGATGCAACACACAAACCCGAAAGGCGAAAGTAAACTGCTTCCCAAATGTACCTTACCCCTAACCGGTGTTAACTGTGTAAAGATGATAGTAACCGATCTTGCCGTAATGCATATTACTCCTCACGGTTTTTTATTAACGGAAAGAGCCCCGGATGTAAGTGTAGAAGAAATAAAGGCCAAAACGCTGGGAAGATTAGTAGTGCCCGATGAAGTTCCCGAAATGGCAATTTAACATAAACAGTTGCCAATCACCGGATGTGTATTTTAAGTAAATTTAGATAAGCAACGTTTACCGAAAATCTAATATCTAAAAATCGAAAGTTATAGATTGAAAAATAATGCAACTCATAGAGCCTTATTATGCTTGATCTTTTTCTTTAGTGTGAGCACAACCTCCTTTGCACAACTAAGCGCTGATTTCAGTGCTTCTGCTACAGAGGGTTGCAGTTCATTTTCGGTAACATTTACTGATCTTTCAACGGGAGGTCCCACAAGCTGGTCATGGGATTTTGGTGATGGACAAACTTCAACTAAACAAAACCCTTCGGTTATATATTCGTTACCGGGCACTTACACTGTTTCATTAACAGTAAAAAACGGCAATAACACAAGCACTGCAACTAAATTAAACTACATCGTAGTGAATGCCCCACCGCAGGCACAATTTATTTCGTCTCCATCATCGGGATGTTTGCCTTTGACAGATACGTTTACTGATCAAAGTATTGCAGGAGCAGGTACCATTACAAATTGGAATTGGGATTTTGGTGATGGCGGTTTTGATACAATTCAAAGTCCAATTCATATTTATACAACGGAAGGAATTTATACCGTAACATTAACTGTAAAAGATTCCAAAGGTTGTTCCAATACATTTAAGGCCGACACACTTATTCATACCAATACAAAGCCCGTTGTTACGTTTACATTTCCTTTTTTATATACCTGCGCATCAGATCCAATCCCATTCAGAAATAAAACCACAGGAACGGTTACTGCATGGCATTGGGATTTTGGCGACGGTGATACAAGCGACAGAGAAAAACCTGTTCACTACTTTAGTGATACAGGGTATATGCGAATAGTGTTAACGGCTACAAATGGTGTATGTTCAGATTCATCGGTCTCCAACAGAGTATTATATGTAAAACCTCCGATAGTAAGGATGCGAGCCAACTACTCTTGCAGTGATCGCTATACGAGAACCTTTGATGCAAAATATCTTGGAGCAACAAGCCACTATTGGGATTTTGGAGATGGCAGTACTATATCTACCGATTCTATTCCATCGCATACTTATGCAAAGCCGGGCAACTATATGGTAAAGCTTTTTAGCTTTGGGCCCGAATGTAATTACGTGGATTCTGAAATGGTAACCATTATTGATGAAAACCCAATAATAAAATACAGTGGAAGCGGCAGCACAATTTGTAAAAATGATACAGTACAATTTACTGCTACAAATTATGACCCCACATTGATCACCACTTTTATGTGGAACTATGGCGATGGCAATGCAGGTGTTTTTAGTTCATCAAACATAGATTATCATATTTACAAACAAGCAGGAAATTACTCACCTTCATTAATTACGCAAGATATACTTGGCTGTTATGATACAACAGCCAATACAGTGACTGTTCCTGTTTATGGTCCTAAAGCAGGTTTTTCAAATGCAGCAGTTAGCTGTGTAAGAGAGCAAGTATCCTTTTCTGATCTATCTTCTACAGACAGCATACATCCTATTTCAAAATGGATATGGGATTTTGGTGATGGAGCGATTGATACATTGCAATCTCCTCCTTTTACGCATGCTTATAACGTAAGTAATACTTACACAGTAAAATTAAAATTGATTGATGCCATTGGTTGTACTGATACCGCATCAAAAATAAATGCATTAACAACACAGCCAAAGCCGGTTGCTGATTTTGCAATAAGTGATTCAATGAATTGTTTTTCTACGCCAGTTTCGTTTACAGACAATTCGCAGGGACAATTAGTGCAACGTTTATGGGATTTTGGTGATGGTGCAACAGCTACCGAAGCAACGCCTGTTCACACGTATGCATTGCCAAGTAACTACGATGTAACACTTATTGTAAGCAACGGAGCATGTACAGACACTGTAAGCAGATCTGTAAATGTAATTCCTTTGCCAAAAGTTGACGCCGGCGGTGATTCAATTATTTGTTACGGACAATCCGTTTCATTACGACCAAGCGGTGCCACAACGTATGCCTGGACTGCAGATACTTCCTTAAGTTGCACTTTATGCAATAATCCTTCGGCAAATCCACAGGCTTCTACAACTTATTATGTTACTGGAACAGACGCCAATGGATGCAGCGCTTCAGATTCTGTGCATGTTGATGTAAAGCAGCCCATCGTGCTCTCTTTAGCTTCAAGCGATACGGCTTGTTTAGGAACTCCGCTCCAACTTAATGCATCGCCCGGTGCTGAAATTTATACATGGCAACCGTCAACAGGATTAAATAATCCAAACATTCAAAATCCTGTTGCTACACTCTTAAGCACCGGTAAGTTTACTTACACAGTTACAGCTACAGACAGCAAAAGTTGTTTTACCGATACTGCATCCATATCATTAACTGTTGGTGCTTACCCGCAATTCAATATTATTGATTCAAATGTTACAACTAATGCAAATGGAACGTATATAATTCGAACAACAAACTCGCCTGATATTATAATATGGCAATGGTCTCCTGCTACTAACCTTTCCTGCACAAATTGCGCAGAGCCTGTTGCAACAGTTAATACAATGATGCAGTACACCGGTGTTGCAACAAATGCTTATGGCTGCAGCACGTCAGACAGAATAACGATAAAAGGAATGTGCACGAGTGATCTTTTTTTTGTTCCAAATACATTTTCTCCAAACGGAGATAATGTAAATGATTATTTTTATCCGCGTGGTCATGGTTTGTATTTGATTAAATCAATGCGTATTTTCAACCGTGTTGGTCAAATGGTTTTTGAAAAAACAAATTTCGCCCCTGAAAATCAAAGTGAAGGATGGGATGGAACTTTTCATTCAAAAAAATTACCGGCAGATGTGTATGTTTATTTTATAGAAGCAATCTGCAACAATGGTCTTGTTCTAAAGTATAAAGGTGATATTACATTGCTGAGATAAGTTCTTTTATTTTTGAATCGGATATTTTCTTTAGAAAGTTATTGTTGAGTTTGTGCCGAAATTTTTTAGCTATAGTGCTGGTGATAACAGTTTTAAGTCTTTTGTTCGCAAATTTTCTTTCGGAGAAATTCTTCTACGATTGAAATAAATCAGCGATAAAAACAATCACTCGCCGATTGATAAGTAACATGGGCAGGTTCACAAGCAAAATTTGCAATTTTTATAAAAATTAATTGGCTAAGAGTCTAAACGTCGAAATAAATGAATAAAGCTAACATTAAAATAATGCGCAGAAGTAAATTGCAGGCGAAGGTTGAGTGGAAGTACTTCTTACCGAACATACAAATTTAATCCGGTTTGCGCTTTAAAAATAGTATAACATTTAAAGGAGAAATTCGTTATTAAACAAATGAAGCGGGCAGCGTTGCAATTTTCCACAGCATCTTAAATATTTAAAATTCCGGCTTACTATTTGCAAATGAAGGCCCGGAAATCCAAGATCCTGGTTGCTGATGAGAATGAAATGACGTTGTACGATCCTGTTGCCGTAAAAGACCATAGCATACAAATGCGTTATAAGTGCTGTGTGTTGGGGCAATTTCCTTAATAATTATCGAGCCTGTTCGTTCCTTTAAAGAGAAACCTTTGACGTTTCTAATAAGGGATAAATATTTTTGCGGTTGAACTATAACAATCATAAGAAGACAAGCAGTGATAAAAAATCGGGCTCTTAAATAAGTTAGGCTTAGAAATTTTTAGTTAACAGTTTATTTTTTATTTTATATTTTGATGAAAACCCTGTTACATGTGACGCATATTATTTGTAAAAGCATCATTATTTTGGTGTTACTTGTAGCGTTACATGTAACCGCAAAGGCCCAATTACAAGCAGAATTTACTTCATCGGTTTCAAGAGGCTGCACTCCGGTATTGGTTACTTTTCGAGACCTTTCAACCGGTAAACCAGTATCATGGCTTTGGGATTTGGGCAATGGAACAACCTCTACACAACGAAATCCAAGCACGGCATATTTTACTCCGGGTTCCTATACAGTTACGCTTACAGTAATAGACAGCTCGGGAGCAACGAGCACAGTTACGAAAGCATCATTCATTCAAGTCTATGCACAACCCGCTATTGATTTTGAATTCAGTCCCTCAACCGGCTGTGTTCCACTGTCTGTAAATTTTGCCGATAAAAGCACTGCCGGCTCTGGCACTATTACAAATTGGTCATGGGACTTCGGTGATGGGACAATTGACTCCGTTCAAAATCCGACACACATTTATACATTGCCTGCTAATTTTGGAGTTACATTAGTTGTAACAAACAGTTTTGGGTGCAGTCAGTCATTGCTGAAACCTGCCGCTGTAAATGTATCGGATACAGTTACTGCAGATTTCTCTTACACCTATTCAAATATTTGCAATCCTCCTGCTACTTTTCAATTTACAAATCGTTCACAGAATGGTTCAACTTTTCAATGGTTTTTTGGGGATGGAAATCAGTCACGTCAAAGAAATCCGTCACATTCTTATAAGACCGGAACTTATGATATTACTTTAATTACTACGAACAATGCAGGTTGTACCGATACTGCAGTTAAGAGCATTGCTGTTGGAAATTATGTTGCTGATTTTACCGTGCCCCCGAGTGGATGCATTAATGGCACTGTTATGATGGAAGATGCTTCCTTACCAATACCCATAAGGTCAACATGGGTTTTTGATGATAGCACAAGCGATTCAGGTTTAACTGCATTTCACACATTCAGCAAAGCCGGAAAGCACAAAATAATTCATCGGATTGATTTTGGAGACTGCCGTGACAGCGTAATAAAAACAATTGATATAGTGGACAGACCCACCGCATCATTCAATTCTTCATCTCTGCGATCGGCGTGTCTTCCGCCTTTAGCAGTTCAATTTAATAACAACTCTACAGGAGCCAATGCCTATTTATGGGATTTTGGAGATAGCACAACAACTTCTACAAATACGAATCCATCACACACCTATAACAAGCAAGGTGTTTTTTCTGTTACTTTAATTGCATATAACGGAGCAGGAGGATGCAGCGATACAGCTATACAAACAGATTATATAAAAATATTGCCACCGATAATTACGGGCTTTCTAAATTTTCCATATACTGCATGCCTGAATGCAGATGTTCCCTTCACTGCACTTATTGATTCAACAGAACCAATAAAATCTTTTCTGTGGAACTTTGGTGACGGAACCACTTCCACATTACGTGCTCCCACTCATAAGTATGCAAACGTTGGATTTTACGACGTTACACTTACTGTTACTTCAGTCAGCGGCTGTACAAACACTTTTACGCTTGATAAAGCAGTTCAGGTGAGCCGAAAGCCGAAAGCTAAATTTTCCGCAACACCACGTGATGCCTGCGCTTCAGAATATATTCAATTTACAGATTTATCAACAGGCAGTATAGATGCCTGGCAGTGGCATTTTGGAGATGGTATTATAGGTTTTGAGCAAAACCCGCAGCACAAGTATATAGACTCAGGATATTTTGATGTTACTTTATTGGCTTCAAACAATGGGTGCGCCGATTCATTTACCATTCGAAAATATATTCATATTAGTTCACCGGTCGCTCAATTTATAATTTCTTCTAATTGTAATGACCGCTTTACAAAAACTTTTAACGACAGATCAGTAGCTCCTTTAACGTGGGCTTGGGATTTTGGCGATGGCACAACGGCTATCGGCAGCAAGAAGCAAACGCATACCTACGACAGTCTGGGCGTTTACTATGCAACACTTATTGTTACCAACAACACTGCTTGCGCCGATACTATAACCTATGCTGTATATGTTCTTGATGAAAATCCACAATTCACTGCAAAAGCGTTGAACAGTAATTTCTGTAAATACGATTCAATACAATTTACCGCAAGCAATTATAACCCTGTTTACATAAAAAAGCTTTTATGGGATTTTGGCGACGGAAACACATTTGTTGATTCCTCTTATAACCTGCAAACAACACATGTATATGGTCAAGCGGGCGCATATAATCCTAAACTTATAACGACTGATCTTAACAGTTGCCACGATACTGTAGATTACAAAACTGCTTTTAATATTTACGGTCCAACGGCGTTGTTTGGAAGCATGGGCGGAACCTGTCAGGATAGCATCATGAGATTCACAGACAGTACCATTACAGATGGATTACATCCAATAACAAAATGGATATGGAATTATGGCGATGGAAAATCAGACACTTTAAGTGCTTCTCCGTTCACTCATGTATATGACACTACAGGGGCTTACGATGTAACATTAACGGTCTTCGATGCAAATAATTGCAGCGATTCTATATATAAAGTAGATGCAGTAACCATAACAAAACCGTTGGCAAATTTTAGCATTTTCGATTCATTAAGCTGCACAGCATCGGATGTAAGCTTTGTAAATTTATCTTCAGGTCTTAATCTTTTGTATCTATGGAATTTTGGAGACGGAAATTCTTCAAAACTTGATACACCGACACATGCATATTCAAGTGAAGGTGTTTATACGGTAGGTTTAACTGTTACAGACACTTTTGGCTGCAGGAATACAATGGTGCAATCAAATCTTATCACAGTAACTGATCCGGTCGCTTCGTTTGCACCTGTTTATGATACTACTGTAACGTGCCCGCCCTTAGTTGTTCAATTCCAAAATTACTCACGTAATTATACAAGTGTGTTATGGGACTTTGGTGATGGCAATATCTCAGATGAAATTAACCCGACACACTCTTATACTATTCCCGGGTTATACAATATAACTTTAACAGTGCAGGGATATGGAGATTGTTCTGCCGATACTATTAAACAAATAGCAAACCTAAAAGGTCCGTATGGCACTTTTACTTTTTCACCATTATCGTCATGTTTTCCACAAACTGTTTCATTTGAAGCTAATACGCAAAATACTAAGTTTTATATCTGGGATTTTAATGACGGTACTACACAGACTACTTCTTCAAATACGGTTAGCTATCAATACAAAGAGCCAGGCAGTTATGTACCAAAGCTAATTGTACAAGATGCTGCCGGTTGCCAGGTGCCTCTTTTATCAACAGATACGCTTAAAATAGCCGGTGTTGATCCAAACTTTACAACCGATGTTAGTATAGGCTGCGATTCATCATTGGTAACATTTACAGATTCATCAATTGTGGCAAGTTTTGATGGAGTGGTTACACGTGTGTGGGATTTTGGAGATGGAGTAACATCATCTGATATTAATCCACTCCATTATTATAAAGCGTCTGGCACTTATGATGTTACACTTTCAATGCAAACCGATTCCGGATGTGCAAGAAAGTACAATCTGCCTGTAACAGTTCAGGTGAACCGATCCCCAAAATTGCAAGCAACAATTCCCGATTCAGTATGCGTAAATTCTCTGCTAAATTTTGCAGTAACAGATACCGCAAAAATTAATGACCCGCTTCAATGGCTATGGAATTTTGGCAACAGTGATACGTCAAGCTTACAAAATAGCACTTATACTTATACAGTTTCGGGAACCTACAATGTTAGTGTGGTATCTACGTCTTCAAATGGTTGCGCCGATACTGTTCAACAAGCAGTAACTATACTTGCTTTGCCCCCTGTGGATGCAGGTATCGATTCGGCTTTGTGTTTAAATCAATCTATAACGTTACAAGCAGCAGGTGCGTCTGCTTTTGTATGGCAAAACTCTACTTCCTTGAGTTGTACAAATTGCACATCGCCTGTTGCCAAACCAGATTCAACAACTATTTATTTTGTAACCGGAACAGACAACTACGGTTGCCAGGCAACTGATTCTGTTCTTGTAAAAGTGATACAACCTACAGTATTGAATTTTGTTTCGAGCGATACAATGTGTCTGGGAAGTTCTCTGCGTTTAAATGTTACAGGTGCAGACCAATATACATGGCAACCAACAACGGGGTTAGATAACCCTTCTATCGGAAGCCCACTTGCCACACCTGCAACGCTTGGCATAAATACATATACAGTTACAGGAACCGATTATAAACAGTGCTTTGCAGATACTGGAACAATTTCACTTCTTGTAGCGCCGCTTCCTGCATTTAATATTGCTGATAGTGCTATTACCATTAACGTGGGTTCATCGTACAAAATACAAACAACAAGTTCTCCTGATGTGGTTAGCTGGCTTTGGTTACCACCGTATGGTTTAAGCTGTGATAACTGTGCAGAACCGGTTGCCCAACCTAAATCGAACATAACCTATAACGGAAAAGCAATTACACAATTTGGCTGTACCGCATCAGATAACATTCACTTTGAAGTTGTTTGTAACAATTCAAATGTATTTATTCCAAATACTTTTTCACCGAATAACGATTCAAGAAATGATTATTTCTATCCGCAAGGCAAAGGTCTGTTTACAATAAAATCTCTTAGAATATTTAATCGCTGGGGAGTATTGGTTTTTGCTAAAACCAACTTTACTGCAAACAATGCTGCTGATGGATGGGATGGTAAATACAATGGCAACGATCAGCCAAGCGATGTCTATGTTTACGTGTGTGATGTGTTGTGTGATAATGGAACTGTGTTAAGTTATAAAGGAAATGTTACGCTGATAAGATAGCAGATCGTTGGATGTTTGATGTTGGATGTTGGTTGTTTGATGTTGATGAATGTTATACAGTACAAGAGTGCGACGCAAGGGACGATGCTATAAGAAAATAAAGTTTGGTACATAATTGTTATAATAAAAATCGAAGCCGCATATTATATCGCCTCAACACGATTCTAAATGAAAATAGTAACTTTATATAGAAGCAATAACGTCGTAATGCGATGCTGTTTATGCATATTATTTTTCATTTCAACTATTGCAACTGCTTTAGCACAAGACCCGCATTTTTCACAATTTTTCGAGGCGCCACTTTTGCGCAATCCTTCACTGGCAGGGCTTTTTGCAGGAGATATAAGAATGCAAATGGTTTACCGTAATCAATGGGGAAGTGTTACAACGCCCTATCAAACAGGCTCATTCGATTTTGAGTATAAACAACCCATAGGAAAAGCAAACGATTTTATTACTACAGGATTACAACTTTTATACGACCGTGCAGGCACAACAAACTTTACAACCACGTATATTTTTCCGGCAGTGAATTATCATAAATCGTTGAACGGAGAAAAGAACCGTTATCTCTCTTTGGGATTTATGGGCGGATATGTTCAGCGACGAATAGACAGGTCGAAAATGACGACCAACAGTCAATATGGTCCCAATGGTTACAACCCTGCATTGCCGGATGGGGAAACTTTTACTCAAGCGCACTATAACTATTGGGATGGAAGTTTCGGCATGTCGTACAACTCATCTATCAACGGAAGTGAAACAGATAATTTTTTTGTCGGGCTTGCTTATCACCATTTCAATCGTCCGCTCAATTCGTTTTATAAAAATCCGCCTGTTGAATTAAATCCCAAATGGGTTGCTTCGGCGGGTGTTCGTTTCACTGCTTCAGAAATGTCGTACATCACAGTGCAAGCAGATTACAGCAAACAAGGCGAGTACACCGAAACAATTGCAGGTGCAACTTACTCCATAAAAATCGGCGACGATTTTGAAAAGCCTCTTTACATTTTGCATGTTGGCGGTTACCTGCGCGTAAAGGATTCTTTCATTCCTTTTTTAAAATTCGAGTATCATCCTTTCTCTATCGGCTTAAGTTACGATGCAAATATTTCGCAGTTAAAAACAGTGAGTCAGGGGAGAGGTGGTTTTGAGCTTTCTGTTTCTTATGCAGGCTTTTTAGATCGCGGTAACAGTACTAAGAATGCTGTTGTTTGTCCTCGTTTTTAATGGTCTTTCTGAATTATTTTTTTCTCATTTTGTACTTAGCTGCATTGCTACTATCATCGTCCCTTGTGTCACTCACTTGTACGTTCTAAACATTACTCAACAAAATGCACATTACCTTTTTCAAAAACAAAGCTTCATTTAATCAACTTATGTGAATAGTTGCATAAAAAAACCTGCCATCAACAAAGAGCGATAACAGGTTCCCATTTCGTTATAAAGTATTAAGCAATTGTAATGCTCTCATCAAGATAAACATCTTGTATCGCTTGTAACAATTCAATGCCTTCTTTGTAAGGACGTTGAAATGCCTTACGACCAAGAATAAGTCCCATGCCGCCTGCGCGTTTGTTGATAACAGCGGTTTCAACAGCTTCCTGTAAATCGCTTGCACCTTTGCTTTCACCACCGCTGTTGATGAGACCAACGCGACCCATGTAACAATTCATAAGCTGGTAACGGGTAAGATCAATTGGGTGATCGGTGGTTAATTTTTCATACACGAGCTTACTTGTTTTGCCATGTTTTGTTGCAAGATAACCACCATTGTTGGTAGGTAATTTTTGTTTGATAATATCTGCTTGCAATGTAACACCAAGGTGATTTGCCTGACCTGTAAGATCTGCAGATGTATGATAATCCACACCATCAACTTTAAATGACGAATTACGTGTGTAGCACCATAAGATGGTTGCCATACCAAGCTCATGAGCCATTTCAAAAGCCTCTGCAACTTCTTTTAATTGCTTTGCACTTTCGGCGCTGCCCCAGTAAATTGTTGCACCAATTGCAACTGCACCCATGTTCCATGCGCTCTTTATTGTGCCAAACATTGTTTGATCGTAACGGTTAGGATAACTTAAAAATTCGTTGTGATTTATCTTAACAACAAACGGAATCTTATGTGCATACTTACGGCTCATAATTCCAAGCACACCATAGGTTGAAGCAACTGCATTGCAACCCGAATCAACTGCGAGCTTTATAATATTTTCAGGATCGAAATAAATTGGATTAGGTGCAAATGCACTGCCGGCGCTGTGTTCAATACCCTGATCAACAGGGAAGATGCTGCAATACCCGGTACCCGCAAGACGACCCGTGTTAAGCAACTGTTCCATGCTGCGCAATACCTGATTGTTGCGGTTGCTGCTGATCCATATTTTGTCAACATGATCGGATGAAGGTAAATGCAGTTGAGATTTATCAACCGTTTTACACTGATGTTCGAGAAGATACTCGGCTTTGTCGCCAAGCAGATCAATAATTTTTGAATTTGCTTTTGTTGGGGAAGATGTCTGAATCATTTTAAATAAATTTTGTGGGACGAACAGTAGATTGTTGTGGCATCGCCTCTTGTGTCACTCACTTCAATTGTTGAAGCTATACTGAACATAGCGAAGACGTTACCTATACGTCCCTGCATTTTGGGCAAATATAAGCAAACAGCCTGCACATACACACATTGATATTTTTAAACAAATAATAGTTAATTATTCTCAATGTTTTGCATTAGAGAAGCGAAATAGTCGGGTGCATAAACCATCCGGCTTCCATACCAACTAAACATTTCTCCGTCAACTAAAAAAATTTTTGCTTTATCGAAAAACGGTCTTAATTCTTCAACATGTTTTTCTTTAAACGGATATGGTTCTGATGAAAGAAGAATAAGCTGCGGATTTACAGAAGCAATTTGTTCGATCGAGATTTCAGGATAACGTTTTAGATTTTCAAACACATTTTTTAATCCACATTTGCTAAGCATATTACTGATAAAAGTATCGCCTCCTATGGTCATGTAAGGGTTATGCCAGATGAGATAAGCTGTTCGAAGTTGGACGTTGGAAGTTGGATGTTGTGTGTTGGATGTTGGGTGCAGCACTCTGTGAGAAAGCTTGGAAAAATTCGTGGTAATTCGTGTAATCAGTGTCAAAGCTTTTTCCATAGTGTTTGTTATTTCACTAACATTTTTTATCATTTGTAATGCATCTTCAAAAGTAGTTACATCGCTTATCCAAACAGGTGCGATCTTTTCCAGTTGTTCAATTTGCTCTTTCATGTTTTCTTCTTTGTTGGCAAGAATTAAATCGGCTTGCAATGATTCTACCTTTTCAATATTTACATTCTTTGTGCCGCCTACTCTTTCTTTATTTCTAAACCAATGCACAGGATGCACACAAAATTTTGTGATGCCGACTACTTCTTCGTCTAATCCAAGATCGTATAACAATTCTGTTTGAGAAGGAACAAGTGAGATAATTCTTTTTGCCGGATAAGAATTTAAAACAACATCTCTTCCCAATTGGTCTTTACAGCAAAACATGTTTAAAGATATTAAAGCGGGAAGTATCTTTTAATTAAACAATTGAAAAATTTTGTTTCAAATTAACCCACTTAAAAAAGAAGCAGCTAAAAAAATTTAGCTGCTATGTTAAAGGTAGTGGGTTTAGAGCGTGCTATTCGGGCAATTGATAAAAAATAGAAGTACAACTAACTTCAAAAAAATGCCTGTTGTCAATATATAAAGGGTGGGATGTTATTTATAATAGCGAACCATCTTTTTCCTTCATGATAATTCCACAAGACAAAATCAATAAACAAAACATTTACCGGCAGAAACACAAATGAAAAAACCGTTATCCATCCAATTTGTATCTGTGTAAGACAAAATAAACCACATGCTGTGGGCAAACAAAAAGCGATAATTAAAAATGGTGATACTCTCTTTAAGCGACGTAATTTTTTTAGCAACTTTTTCAAGGGGTTAGGGTTTCTTTGCCGTAAAAGGAATTCCGGCAAATCATTAAGGTCGTAGAGTTGATCGTTCAATATTGCTTTTCTTTTGCTGTAATTTTCTTTTATTTTATATGGATAAAGAGCTGTCATTGGAAACGGTATTTATCGTTTAAGAAATTTATTTATGCATCGTAACAGGTTATAAGATGAAATAATTTTGAGTGGTTTAGTAAACAAGGATTTTTAAAGCAGGGTTGAGGGTTGAACTTGTGCAAAGCGTTTACAGTTTTGCCAACACTAAGGTTGCTGATTTCTTCTTCTAAATTACTTGCACATTTGCGATTTTTTCAACGTGATTTTTCTCATTTCTATGTGATTTTTCACATGCTTTGTATGTGATTTTACTCCTCCGTAAAACAATGTATGCTAACAAAATTGAAATGCTTAATCAAAATTAGTTTTACAAGTTGCGCTAAACAAGAGAAGAATATCGTGTTTTTCAAATTGCGTAATGTCACGTCAATATGCGTAGTTAATGTAAGGAACTTGCGTAGAAATACGTGTCTTCTCATAAGCTTAACATCTTCGACATTTGAATTGTGTTTTGTATCTTTTGTAATTTCTGATGTAAAATTAGTGTCGTAAAAAACTGAAAACAACTACATGAACATGCGGTGAAGCAAAGTGAAGATGCGAGTTCAACGTTTTAAATGTTTTTATGTTTTACAGGCTTTTATAAAACATACTTATATTTCCTGATTGAATAAATAGTGTGAGGGAATATTGCATCACAGAAAAAATCACGCAAAAAATAAAAAAGCCCGACAACATGGCGCCGTCGGGCTTTCAAAATCAAACAGAAACATTAGCGAGCAATAATCACCCTTTCTGTTTTCCTGTTACCCTTTTCATCAACTATAACAAGTAAATAGGTTCCGTTTGCAATATTGCCAACATTCATTTGTTGTTGTGCATACTTTGCATTGCTTGTTTGTATTTTTTCATGTTTAACTATTTTGCCTTGCAGACTCATTAATTGCATCGTAACATTTCCTGTGTAACCAAATAACTCAATACGCAAAATATTTGTTGCAGGATTTGGAGCAATCTTAACCGAATGTTTATCGGAAGTAATTACATCATTATCAGAAGATATAAACGACATCACACCATCATCATTTAAAATTGTTCCTGTGCCCGTTGCTTTTGCTATGGTAGCTTTTACAGAATTACTAAGAATAACATTGAAAGTTTCATTTGGCTCAACTACCTTGTCACCTATAATTGCAATGTTGATAGTTTGTTGTGTAGTGCCTACAGGAAATGCTACTGTTCCTGATTTTGCAACGTAATCGCTGCCTGCTATTGCTGTTCCATTCTGTGTTGCATACTGAACCGTTATCTTTTTAGTTGAAGCCTGACTTAATGTTACAGTGAACGTCATTGTTGATTTACCTTTATTACCTTCTTTCAATGAAACATCATTTATTGAAATAGTAACAGGAGAACAATTTTCATCAATTCGTCCGTTGCAATTGTTATCTATGCCATCACAGATTTCTGGTGCACCGGGATGCACCGCAACATTTGCATCATTACAATCTGTGTTGTTAAGTACATATCCCGCCGGTTGTGAACATGATTGCAGTGAGATATTACGATTACCGTAGCCATCACCATCTGCATCTGCATAATATGTTTGTGCTTGCGTTACGGTTACTTCAACAGGATCGCTTTGAGCAGTGCATCCTTCGCTTCCTGTAACTGTTACAAAATAATTCCCTGCTGTATTCACATTGATGCTTTGTGTTGTTTCATTATCGCTCCAAACATTTCCTGTTGATGCGCTTGAGGTAAGTGTCACAGATGAATTAGAACAAATGTTGATTGGACCCGGGGGGGTAATTGTTGGTTTTGCTATAACATTATTATTAATCAAATCAATTTGAATAGCTGCAGAAGAAGGACCTCCATAATCTCTGCATCTGAATTCTACAGTTGTATTAGGTCCTAAAACACCCTGCCATATATTATCATTACCTCCAACAACAAATCCGGTTTGTTCCCATACCTTCACACCATTAATCCAAAGCTGGGCATCATCATCATGAATCGGAATGCTGATGCTATAGTTACCGCAAGCAAAACCTTTGCGCTTTGCGCTCCATGAAAAATAATCATACCAATAAGGCAAATCGCAACCCTGGAAACCTGCCGCTTGTGCGGGTGAATAGTTTTCGTCCCATTTACTTTTCGTATCAAAAGAAAGATTGCTTTCTGTATAATAACCATGATAAGCATTAATATCTCCAAAACCATATCCGTACATATCTGGTATATAATGTTGCCATGGCTCATCGTAACCCCAATAATTTCCATTATCAAAAAGATAAACGTTCCATACATTGTTGCCAAAGTCATCAGGATTGCCGGGAGCTTCTGTTACAGTAAAGGAATCTGAAGTGGCAGAACAACCGAGTGCATCAGTAGCTGTTATTGCATAAACACCGGCATAAGCTGTATTAAAGCTATAGCCATTAAAATTAATTTTCTGCGAACTCGGAACATAAGAAAGAGAATAATCAAAATTATTTACATAAAAATTAGTGTAGTTATAACCACCACTACAAATGTTGAAGTTGTAATAGCTGATTACTTCTGGTTTAGCCAATGGCTGTACAGTTATAGTAACAGGTGAAGATTCAATTTGGTTTCCACAAGCATTGGTTTCTTTTACTGTATAATCGCCGCTTTGAGACACAGTGATTGTTTGTGTTGTTTCTCCTGTTGACCAGAGATAACCATTTTGGCTTTCGCTTGCGGTAAGTGTGATTGAATAGCCGGGACAGAATGTTGTGATACTACTTGGTGTAATTGTTGGTTTGATTAATGAGATGTCAATTGCACCTAAAGATGATCCGCCTCCTTCTGTTCCTCTGAATTCTATTTTTGAATTTTCATCAAGATGACCTTGCCAAACTGCATTATGATTATCACAACAACCATTATGTTCCCAAACATTTACATCGTTAATGATTAACTGAGCAGCGTCATCATGCCCAACAATACTGATAGTATAATCACCACACGGAAATCCCTTTCGTTTAGCACTCCAAGAATGATTGTCTGCCGTTACAGCGCAACCCTGATAATTGTCTGCATTGGAAGGCGCAACGTTAACAGCCCATTTATTTCTTGTATCAAATGAAAGTGTATTATCAGTATAATAACCGCTATAGTTACGACTCCATGGTTGTGCGCCCGTTAGAGTGCCGTTACCGGAATTCCATACATACACATTCCAAATATTATCACCAAAAACAGATGTATCACCGGGAGGAGTTTGTGCACTTACAGTTACGGTTGTAACAGGTGAAGTAAAAGTACATCCGAGAGAATCTGTAACCTGAATAGTATAATCTCCCGAAGCAGTTGCAGTATAGGTTTGAGCCGTTGAATCGCTTATAGCAATAGCATCTTTAAACCATTGATTGCCCGTTGTAAAGTTTGATTTAAGTGTAACACTTCCTCCTTTGCAGAAAGTAGTAACACCATCTGCTGTGATTGAGGGTTGAACAAGCGTAAATGAAATTGAACCCGAAGAAGATCCGCCGCCGTCTGTTACTCTGTATTCAATTTCAGAGTTTGAACTAAGATCACCTTCCCAAGTATTATTATGAGCATCACAACAGCCATCATGCTCCCATACTTTCACACCGTTTACAAATAATTGTGCTGCATCATCATGCCCGGGAATACTTATCTTATAATGCCCGCATAAAAAACCTCTTCGCTTTGCACTCCATGAATGATTATCGTTGTTTACCACGCAGCCTTGGAAGCCTGAAGCAGAAGATGGTGAGCTAAGTTCACCCCACTTACTTCTCGTGTCAAAGCTTAGTGCCGTGTCTGTATAATATCCGCGATAATTACTACTCCAAGCGTCGCTATTTAAATGTCCGTTTCCGCTGTTCCATGCATAGATATTCCATACATTATTGCCAAATTGAGATGGATTGCCGGGACCGCCAATAGTTAACACTTTAGGTGCTGAAGAAGCCGTGCAGCCAGTTGATGTTACCTGTACAAAGTAACTTCCTGAAGCAGTTGCCGAATAAGTTTGAGATGTTGCACCGTTTATTGCAATGCTGTCTTTGTACCATTGATTCCCTAACGCACTGCTTGAACTAAGCGTTATGTAGTTTGAATCGCATGCTTTAGTGCCGCTTGATGAAATTGTTGGTACCGGAGGATTTGCAGAAATATATGTGAATGTAATTGCTCCGTAAGAACTGCCGCCACCTTCAGTAGCTCTGAATTCAATCTTCGAATTTGGTCCTAAATTACCTTCCCAAATATTACTATGAGCGTCACAACAACCGATATGCTCCCACACTTTCACATTATCAATAAATAATTGCGCTTCATCATCATGACCGGAGATACTTATTTTGTAATGCCCGCATGGAAAACCCGAACGTTTGGCGCTCCATGAATGATTATCCACGTGCACGGGACAACCCTGATAACCCGGTGCACTTGATGGAGAAAGCAACTCACCCCATTTAATTCTTGTGTCAAAACTTAAAGCAGTGTCAATATAATATCCGCTGTAGTTTACATTCCATGATTGACCGTTATCGTAGTAATCACCTCCGTTCCATGCATATATATTCCATGTATTGTTGCCAAATACAGAAGGGTCACCTGGCGGAATATTTACAGTAACATTAAAGCTACAAGTGGATGTGTTGCCATGAATATCTTTTGCAGTATAGGTAACCTTTGTGGTGCCGGGAGGAAACGTACTGCCGGGTTGATAATCGCTGGTGAAAGAAAGTAAACCACAATTATCCGATGCTGTAGGTTCAGTCCAATTTACAACAGCACCGCAGCTTGTGATATCGCCGGGGCAGCCTGCAATAACCGGTGCTTCATCATCTGTAACTGTTACTGTCATTGAACAGGTATTTGTATTGCCGGAAAAATCATAACCGGTCCATGTTACATTAGTTGTACCAACAGGATATGCACCGCTTGCATCATTGGTGTTGTTGAAATCATTAATGAAAGTAACAGGGTCAGGAAGCATATAAGTCCTAAATAAAAGATCCCATCCTCCAAAAAAATATCCGCCCGCATAAGAATCATTATCTGAAAAATTTGCGGCGATGGACGTTCCGAAAATGCCCCATGTATATAAATGTCCTTTAATTAAATGTAACGGTTGCGTTATAGCAAAAGAGGGAAACCCGGTTGAAAGAGTGATACCCTGTGTATAAATTAATTTCCTGTTACTAATATCCCCATCATAAATGTTTAGAGTGGCATTGGCGCTGCCATAAAAATTCATAATATCAATATCTAACCTGGTAAGATAACCGGTAACGCCAGGCGTAAAGGATTGATTAAAATAACCCTCAGCCACTGAAATACTTGAAGTGCCGATTGTATGTTCCTGGTCTAAAGTTTCTGAAGGCGTACAGTTGTCTGTACCTGTGGGTGATGGCACATTAACCATAGCATTACACACTCCTTGTGCAGCAGTTACCGTTATATTTTGCGGACAGGTAATGGTTGGTTGTTCATTATCGTTGGCACACTGCGCAAATAAATTTAGGTTTACTAATGTTGCAGCAATGCAAAATAAGAGAGAGTAGAACTTTTTCATAAAGCAGTTTTTTGATAAAAGATGAGCGAAGAATTCGCAAGTGCAAAACTGCTATGATAAAAAAGCAAAGTCAATCCCTAATCTTAGGTAGGAGCGTCTATCGTGAATCGTGAATGATTACGTACTTCAATTCATGATTCCCGTTTTACTATTGACGATAAACGTTCAGAACGGTGCAGTGAGTGACACAAGAGGCGATGATAGTAGCAATACAGTTCGTTCCATAAAAAGCTTTCATTAATTCATTATCTTTAGTTCATCCTAAAACAACTGCTTCTTCGCATCATGAAACAACTCTTCAAAACAAAATCAATTGCTGCAATGCTGATTGCATGTTTTTGTTTTCCATCTGTTAATCTCTTTGCACAGGTTCCTTCAGAAAAAAACTTTTATCCTGAAAAAAGACTTCCTTTTCCTGAAAAAAGACTTTCTTTCGAGGCGCTTACCATTGATGACGGATTATCGCAGGGAATGATTAACTGCATTATACAAGACAAGTTTGGCTTTATGTGGTTTGCTACGAAAGACGGGCTCAACCGTTTTGATGGTTATCATTTTGTTGTGTATCGCCACGATGTAAATAATAAAAATTCACTTGCAGACAATTTTGCGAACTACATTTTTGAAGACAGTAAAGGAAGATTATGGATATGCACTCCCTCACAAGGTCTTGATTTGTTTGACCGCGATACTGAAACATTCATTCATTTTAAACACGATGACAAGAACAGCAATAGCATTTGCGACAATAATATAGTAGCAATAACCGAGAATACTGAAGGCGTTATTTTTATTTCTACTGGACGGGGAATTTGCATCTTGAATGAAAAGAAAAACAAGAACGGCAAAACTGATTTTTCATTTACTACCATTAACAAACTTTCCTGGGGAAAGTTATACCCCGGCAATAACGGAACAGTTTGGACGACATCCAGCGATAACAAATTTTATCGTATTACAGGTAGAGGAAATGGATTTAAAAGCGAGGAAAAATCTTTTAATAACTTCGCTTCAAGCAATGTATTGCCGGTTTCCACATTATTGATACAGTCTATTGTACACAATAAAATTCATGGTGTCTTATATTTCATAAGGCGCGATGCTATAATAAAGTACGATGAAAGAACAGGTGATTATGAAGACATCACCAACAATAAATTCGAAGTAAATTATATAACCCAACCGGTAGCGTATATTAAAGGCAATATCTGGATACCTGATACGCGACTGCTTGTTTTTGATACACAAACCAAAACAACATCATGGATAAAATCAGATGACCCGAAGTATGATCTTATGCTCAACAGTACCAACTGTGTTTATGAAGACAGAAGCGGAAATATTTGGGTAGGCACTTCGGGTTATGGTCTTTTAAAATACAATGCCCGTGCAGATAAATTCCATCACACAGATAACGTAAGCATAGGTTGGATGCGCGAAGATAATAATGGAAATATACTGATTGTAAAAAGAGGTGATGTGGTATGGGTGTTTGATAAGAAGACACGCAGTTATATAAAAAAGTTGCCCGACAGTATTTCGATAGCAAACGGAAAGTTGTATGGCGGTGGTATTGAAGCTGTATTACAAGATAAGGATAGCAGCTATTGGATAGCAAAACAAAATATTCTGCATTACAATGAGCGCGAAAAGAAATTTGAATATCCTGTTTACAACAAAAATTTTTCTTTTCCAATTTACGACGATAAAAATGGAATGATATGGGCAGGTACAAATAATTCGTTTTGCGGTTATAATAAAAAAACAAAACAGTTTACACATTATCTGTATCCTGTTCACACCGAGAATCAACCCTATAAATTTATAGAAGCTATATATCTGCAGAGCGATAGTATTTTTTGGCTTGGCACAATAAACGGATTATTTCGCTTTAATAAAAATACTGGTGAATGGAAACAATTTAAAAATATTTCAGCTGATACCTCTTCGCTTAGTAATGATATTATCTTTTCGCTTTGTGCAGATCCCGTTTATCCTGATAAGTATTTATGGGTAGGAACAAATGGCGGCGGTTTGAATCGCTTTGATTTTACCACACAAAAATTTTTGCATTACTCCATAAAAGATGGATTGCCAAATGATGTTATTTATGGAATTCTGAGCGATGATGATGGCAATCTTTGGATGAGTACGAATAAAGGATTGTCAAAGTTTACTCCCCCTTCAGGGGAAGCCAGAGGGAGTTTTCAGAATTATGAAACCAAAGATGGATTACAAAGCAATGAATTTAACCGTTATGCTTTTTGTAAAACAAGAGATGGTACATTATTTTTTGGCGGGGTGAATGGATTTAATTATTTCAATCCGCGTGACTTAACGAATAATAAAGCTTTACCGAATGTTGTGATTACAGACTTTAAAATTGCCAACAAACAGATAACCATTCAAAGCAAGGAAAAGATTTTACAGAAGCCCATTTATCTCACAGATAAAATAGTTTTGAAGTATGAGTACAATATGATATCATTTGATTTTGCTGCAATGGATTTTTCACAATCCGGAAAAAATTTATATCAATACAAACTTGATGGATTTGATAAAGAGTGGATTCAATCAGGCACTCAGCATTTTGCCACCTACACCAATCTTGATCCCGGCAGTTATACTTTTCATGTAAAGGGCAGCAATAGCGATGGAGTATGGAACGAAGCAGGAACATCCATTCAATTAATCATTCTTCCGCCGTGGTTTATGACGTGGTGGTTTCGCACAGCAGCAGTGATAATAATTCTATCTGCAGCTTATGCATTTTACAGATACCGTCTTTCACATGCATTAAAACTGCAGGCTGTGCGAAACAGAATTGCAAGTGATCTGCATGATGAGATTGGTTCGAATCTTAGCAACATTTCTATATTCAGTAACGTGGCGCAGCAAAGAGCAAAAACGTCGAACGAAGACACAGCCTTGCTTCAAAAGATAACAGAATATACGCAGGTATCAATGGATGCAATGAGCGATATTGTTTGGATGATAAATGCACGCAACGACCGTTTTGAAAACATTATTGTCCGTATGCGCTCTCTTGCTGCTGAAATTTTTGAAGCCACTAATTGCACATTGCATATACACTTCGATGAAAAGCTCAACCACATAAAGCTGAATATGGAGGAGCGAAAAAATTTTTACCTTATTTACAAAGAAGCCATCAACAACATAGCAAAGTATGCCGATTGTAAAGAAGTGTGGATTGAGATGAAGATGCACCATAATAAAGTAACGCTCAATATAAGAGACAATGGTAAAGGGTTTGATATGCTGAATGGTAATAAAGGGAACGGTTTATTCAACATGCAAAAACGCGCAGAAGCATTGAAAGGAAAATTAAATGTAGTAAGTAATATTGGCGAAGGCACTTTAGTAGAATTGAGTTTTGAAGTGTAAACCCCTAAATCCCTAAAGGGACTTTTATATAATACCTAATATTAGGTATATCTCAAATCAAGAGATACAAATATTTTTACAGCATGGTAACAAGAATATTTGTGTACGACGATAACAAAGGCAGACAAGAAGCATTAAAACTTTTGATAGCAAATTCGAGCGATATGGAGTTTGTTGGTGCAAAGGAAAATTGTAATACTGTTGAAGAAGATATTTTAAGCATCCAACCAGATGTTGTGCTAATGGATATTGATATGCCCGGCGTTAATGGCATTGAAGGTTTAAAACGAATAAGAAACTGTGCACCTGATATTTTTATTATTATGCAAACAGTGTTTGAAGATGAAGAAAAAATATTTGCTGCGATACACAATGGCGCACATGGTTATTTTTTAAAGAAAACTTCTCCCGATAAACTTATTGATGGTATTCGCGATGTGCTGGAAGGCGGCGCACCAATGACGCCATCTGTTGCACGCAAAGTGCTTGAGATGTTTCAGCAACAATCATCAACTGCAACCTCAAATCATTTTGATTTAACAAGCCGCGAAATAGAAATTTTATCAATGCTTACAAAAGGCATGAGTTATAAAATGATCGCTGATGCAGGTGGTATTACTTTTCATACCGTAAATTCTCATCTCAAAAAAATTTATGAAAAGCTGCATGTGCATTCTGCTACCGAAGCAGTAGCAAAAGCAATTGATCAGCGGCTTGTATAATTTTTGAATACAGTAAAACTTACGGCTTCATTTTCATGGCATGAGTATAAAACAAAAAGCCCTTCAGAAAATCTGAAAGGCTTCAATAAGAATGGCGGCTACCTACTCTCCCGCATTTTGGTGCAGTACCATCGGCCATGAGGGGCTTAACTTCTCTGTTCGGAATGGGAAGAGGTGAACACCACCACATGCACAAAACAAAAAAGCCCTCCTGAAAAATCAGGAAGGCTTAATAAGTATGGCAGCTACCTACTCTCTCCCGACTTGTCGGGATGCAGTATTCGCCTGAGTCGGACCATGAGGGGCTTATCCGCCTTAGGCGGATCGGAATGGGACACCACATGCACAAAACAAAAAAGCCCTCCTGAAAAATCAGGAAGGCTTTAATAAGTATGGCAGCTACCTACTCTCTCCCGACTTGTCGGGATGCAGTATTCGCCTGAGTCGGACCATGAGGGGCTTATCCGGCTAGACGGATCGACGTAGTAAGAGATGTACACAGCGGAAAAACCACCATAAAGAGCTGAAAGCAATAAGTTATAGGTTTTTCAATTAGCACTCCTCCTCTTTAAGGAGACAATGCTGACAGAAATTTTTATTATTAAAGGCGGTATAGACTAATATCGCTTTAATTAAAACAGCATTACTAAAAATATTTTTGCATTAAACTCTCTGACTTTCGAATTCAAAGTGTGAATTTATCTAACAGCATATTGATGACAACCACTTGTTAATACCACTTCTGAGGTTAAAGAATCAATCACCTGGAAATGAATATAAAATTCAGTTCCCCGTGGAATGGACGTTATATCACGCCATAAATGTGCCATTCCATAACCTCTGTAGTTTGTATGAATAGCATGCGGCTCAAGCCCTTTACCAAGTGTAAGCCAGTCTGTACTTGAGCATTCTGTAGGATCTGTTATAGGGTTTACAGCACGCTGTAACAGGTAAGCGTGATTAGGTAAAAGATTAAATACCCATGTATCTAAATTAATGATACGTGCAGTATCAGGATACTGCCTGAATTTAATAAATCCTAACCCGCAATCTTCTCCGCGAAGTATTACATTTAAATTATAAGGTGCTATGGCTGTGTCTGCCTTTGCAATTATGCTTTCCGGCGTAGGGTCTGTTGACTGTTCTTTTTGACCGTCAGAAACATTTTTTTGACAGCCCGGGGAGATTGCAGATACAATGATGATGAAAGCTAATCCGGTTACTATAGCTTTCGGAAATTTTGTTTTCATAAAAAATAGTTTTAATGAGGAGGATAAAAGTGTTTGATGACTTTTAAGATTACTATCAAACTTACGCAGGTCTATAAGCTGCTTTTTTTTATTTCGCTCAATGAAGGCGGTACGCCGATACTTTACATATACAAACTATAATTTACACTTTTCGGCGACGAATGACATCTGTCGCTGAAAAGGTCTTTTCTGTTGGAAAGCTGCTTTAAGCGGCTAAATGCTGCATACCTTTAGGTGAGAGGAATTATTATTGTGTCAGCATACGAATTTACATTTCAAAATAATACATAAACAATTTTGACTACTCAGCAATTTATATTTTCAAACAAACGTTCACACAGGATTACACGCCACCTACTGTTTTGGATTGTGTACTGCAGTTATTTTTATTTGCAAAGTATTCCTCCCCGTAAATTCGATGAGTTCTTTATTGCAAAAACTTATTTTATCGCTTTAATGAATTTGTGCTGTTTCGCACCAGTGTTCATTCTTGCTGTTTATTTTTTCATTTATTTCTTGTTGCCCCGCACACTTCAGAAAATGAAATATTTCCTGTTTGTGTTTGCTTTTTTAATGGTATATATTATGGGCACATTTATGAATTATTTCACCGCAGAAATATTTCTTTACTATACGGGATTTAAGGAAAACACTTTTCATTTCCGACTTCAAATGAGTAATTACAATACGCGGTGGGGAATGATTATAGCCACAATTGCACTTGGTATTAAACTAACCAAAAACTGGTACCTGCAGCAAAAAGAGAATCTGGAAATATTGAGAAAAAAAACAAGGAGCGAGATGCAGTTACAGAAATCCAGGATACATCCGGAATTGCTGCTTAGGTCTTTGGATGCTATTTACACCGATATTCAATCTGGTTCAGACAAATCACCCTCTATGATTTTAAACCTGTCAGACCTTTTAAGCTACTCGCTCTATGAAAATGAAAATGAAATGGTTTCTGTTGAAAAAGAATTGCAGGAATTACGGCATTTAATATCACTTGAAATGCAAAGTGGCGAGAGCTTAATTGATGTTGAAATGCAAACTGAACGAGAGTTCACGAATAAATATATAGCACCAATGGTTTTGGTAAAACTCTTAGAGGAGAGCATCACATTATTACGTAGTACCGAATATGCACCATTGCGTATGAAATTACATATTGGGTTTATAAATGATACCCTTACTGCAATCGTATCTTTTCTCCATTTGCATGAAAAAGAACCGTCAATGGCTAGTTCATTCATGCAGAAAGTGCGAAACCGGTTAAATGAGCATTACACGCAAACTGATTTTCAAATACAATTCGCTGAGTATGAAAAAAAAGAGCGGGAGATTAGGTTACATTTAAGACTGTATGATAATTCCAAAGAACTGAATGCTTTTCCTCGTGTCAATTTAAATGCAGCAGCTTTATGACATTGTATGATTTTATATTTACAAAAAAACAACCGCAAAAATACTACCGCCATATTGCTTTTTGGGTAGCCCAGTTTCTTTTTTGGACTTTTTGGGCAGCAGGCTTTTTCTATAAAATAGATGAATTTATTTTAGACGCATTGAAGTTTCATGGTTTCTTCTTGTTAGATATGGGATATACATATACCATTGTTTATTTTCTTGTTCCAGGATATTTTGAGAGAAAAAGATATGTAATATTCGGAGGCTTATTTATCATCCTCACTCTCGTAACTTATCTATTGTTTATGCTTTATCTTTTTTGGCTTAATGACCTAACTCGTGCACCAAAAGACGAACAACTACTTAGCGGCTGGTATTTCTCTATGAATTTTATTATCAATGGACCGCCGGTTATTTGTGCTATGTTTTTAACTTTCAGAATGCTTAAGAACTTTTATATCAAAATGGAGGAAAAACAAACACTTACTAAAGAAAACACTAATGCAGAATTGCAGTTATTGAAAGCGCAGGTGCATCCTCATTTTCTTTTCAACACTTTAAATAACATTTATTCTTTTGCGCTTAATAAATCACCTGAAGCGGGTGATCTCGTTTTAAAACTTAAGAACACAATCCGCTATATGGTTTATGATTGTGAAGCCGAATTGGTACCGTTAGAAAAAGAAATAAAAATGATAGAAGATTATCTCGGGCTGGAACAAGTACGATACGGAAACCGTTTAAATCTGCAAGTTGAAATAAAAGGATACTACCAAAATAAATTGATTGCCCCCTTATTGCTGATTCCTTTTGTAGAAAATAGTTTTAAGCATGGCAGCAGTAAAATGTTACAAAATCCCTGGATAAAAATCGGAATTTACATAAATGATAATGCATTGCGATTTGAGTTGAGCAACAGTAAACCACATGCGCCAATTGCGACAAACAGTAAAAAAGGAATTGGTTTAAAAAATGTACAAAAAAGATTAGCACTCTTATATCCCAATCAATATAAATTGAATATTCATTCCTCCAATGAAGTATTTTTTGTGGAAATGGAACTGCCTTTGTTGAATGATGAGAAACAGAATGCAATTGGCGAAACAACAAATAAAGCTCTAAACACCGAAAAGATTGCTTATGCCTGACAAAAAAATAACCTGTCTTACTATAGATGACGAACCGCCTGCATTACAGGTTATGGAAAAATACATCCGTGCTGTGCCAGTGCTTGAGCTTGTAGGCTCTTGTGCTAATGCTGTAGATGCACTTTCAATTTTGCAAAAGGAAAAAATTGATTTGCTGTTTCTAGATATACAAATGCCGCAGATTCTTGGTACAGATTTTATGCGTACACTTGCTAATCCGCCTAAAGTAATTTTTACAACTGCCTTCAGAAAATATGCGGTAGAAGGGTTTGACCTTGATGCAGTAGATTACTTGCTGAAGCCAATTTCTTTTGAGCGCTTTTTAAAAGCAGTAAATAAAGTGATGAAGCTAAATTTACCTGTTACTGAAAATATCCCATTAACTGCACTGACAAAGAAGGAAAATGAAAATGAGTTTATTTACTTACGTGCGGACAGAAAAAATATAAAAATTAATCTGAATGATATCTTATTTATAGAAAGTTTGAAAGATTATATTAAAGTAGTTACAAAAGATAAAACAATTGTTACTAAAAATTCCATTTCTTCACTCGAAGAAAATCTTCCGTCATCTTTTATCCGCGTACACCGCTCCTACATTGTTTCACTAAACAAAGTTGAGAGCTTTACACCTGAGCTTATACAAATTGGTAAGTATGAATTACCCATCAGCAGAAGTTATCGGCATGAAGTAGAGAAAGTTATAAATCAAAAATTATAATGAAATTTTCACTCACCCCATAGTCATTACAGCTAAACCCGAAATATTTTAATGGGAAAATGTGAACAGCCTTAAAAGAGGATTAGTATGTAGTTTCCGTACCCACTTCCATTAACATATTTTTATTTGTAACTTTTACCCTATGAGCATTTCAAGTAAGTGCGCTCGACCCAAAAACTCGGTGATGAAGTTGATGCATTATTAGTTGAAATTGTAAAGATTGAAGTACAAACGTAATTCAACAATAAAACAGCTTGTAGGAAGACCAATGATCTGATCGAAAGACTAATCAAACAAAGACTCTTCAGTTTCCTGAAAAGCTTTAATAAGAATGGCAGCCGGAGCGAAGCAAAGTCGCGCCAAGCGAAGCATTATCGGTGATACCTACTCTCTCCCGACTTGTCGGGATGCAGTATTCGCCTGAGTCGACCATGAGGGGCTTATCCGCCTCAGGGGATCGGAATGGGACACCACATGCACAAAACAAAAAAGCCCTCCTGAAAAATCAGGAAGGCTTAATAAGTATGGCAGCTACCTACTCTCCCGCATTGTGGTGCAGTACCATCGGCCATGAGGGGCTTAACTTCTCTGTTCGGAATGGGAAGAGGTGAACACCCTCGGAAAAACCACCATAAAGAGTTGGTTAAGTAGTTATTGGTTGATAAGTTGATTGTGAAACCTTTCAACTATTCAACTTAGTAAACACTTCAACTAAATAAGGTACATATTGGAAAAGCTTATCATCAAGAAAAAAAATTAAAGCATACGGGTAATTAGTACTACTTGGCTTTGCTGTTACCAGCTTTATACCTGTAGCCTATCAACGTAGTCGTCTGCTACGACCCTTAAAAGTAAACTCATCTTGTGGAAGGTTTCACGCTTAGATGCTTTCAGCGTTTATCCTGGCCATACATAGCTACTCTGCATTGCACCTGGCGGCACAACAGATACACCAGCGGTACGTACGCTCCGGTCCTCTCGTACTAAGAGCATGTCCACTCAATTTACTAGCGCCCACCACAGATAGGGACCGAACTGTCTTGCGACGTTCTGAACCCAGTTCACGTGCCACTTTAATCGGCGAACAGCCGAACCCTTGGGACCTTCTCCAGCCCCAGGATGTGACGAACCGACATCGAGGTGCCAAACCTTACCGTCGATATGAGCTCTTGGGTAAGATCAGCCTGTTATCCCCGGAGTACCTTTTATCCTTTGAGCGATGGCCCTTCCATGCAGAACCACCGGATCACTTTAGCCGTCTTTCGACCCTGCTCGGCCTGTATGCCTCACAGTCAAGCACCCTTATACTAATGCGCTCTATGTACGATTACCAACCGTACTGAGGGTACCTTTGCAAGCCTCCGTTACTTTTTAGGAGGCGACCACCCCAGTCAAACTACCCACCATGCAATGTCCTCCGCGAGGAGTTAGGTCCTAAGCAAACAAAGGTTGGTATTTCAACGTTGACTCCACCACCCCTAGCGAGGCAGCTTCGCAGTCTCCCAACTATCCTACACATCGTTTGCTCAGAATCAATGCAAAGTTGTAGTGAAGGTTCACGGGGTCTTTCCGTCCCGTGGCGGGTAACCGGCATCTTCACCGATACTACAATTTCACCGGGCTCGTGGAAGAGACAGTGTTCAACTCATTAGACCATTCGTGCAGGTCGGAACTTACCCGACAAGGAATTTCGCTACCTTAGGACCGTTCTAAATGTTAATTTCAGAAACTTTCTTTTCCAAAACGTTCTGCTATTGAGAACCTCTGCATCGCTGCAGAGAACGGACTATATCATCCCCGAATCATTCGGGGTTTGGCGTGTAGTCTCTGAGGATTCCTCTAAAGCTTGTATTATTTCATCATCAGTAAATTTTCGCTTCCCTATTCCGTTCATTCTATTTCTTATTTGCAAGATTCTCACAATCCCTTCTTTCGAAAGGTGTTCATTTTGCTTTATTATCTCAATTATCAATTGAAACATGGCAAAATCATTCTTTTTCTTTGCAGAAAGAAAACCATACCTTTTAAAAAAAGGAATCACGTTTTCAACTAATGATGTAAGATTGTTTACTTCAAAATACCAAACTCCATCTGGTCTGCTTCGTAATGTACCACACTGTAAATGCTTCTTAAATAAGGAAAGGATTACTTTATCCTTTTGAGAAACATTAAAACATGCAGAAACTTTCCACGAAATTTTAAAATCTGGTCTAGGACGAAAAGAAATATTAAAACTTCCTTCGCCATCGGCAAAGCCTGCCAGATAATAACCAATTGAGTCGGGAATTTTTTTGAAGTTTATCATACGCTTTAAAGGCCTTTCCTGCTGATTGTCCGCACTTGTCGCATTGTTACTTCCCACTCGGGAGAGTAGCGCAAGATACACCGGAGTTTCCAGCATATAGCCAAATTTTACAACTACAACTCCTGCTATCCCGGTCTATGGGATGGGTCCATGCAGGATTTTTTTTATAGTTACGGCCGCCGTTTACTGGGGCTTCAGTCAGGAGCTTTGCCTTGCGGCGAACACCCTTCCTTAACCTTCCAGCACCGGGCAGGTATCAGGCTCTATACGTCATCTTTCGATTTTGCAGGGCCCTGTGTTTTTGTTAAACAGTTGGTTGAACCATTTTACTGAGACCATATCGCTATGGTACGCTTTATCCCGAAGTTACAGCGTCAATTTGCCTAGTTCCTTTTCCACGGCTCACCCGAGCGCCTTAGAATACTCATCCCGTCTACCTGTGTCGGTTTGCGGTACTGGCCGCTATGCTCGTTTTTCTTGGCAGGGCTTTTATTGCTTCGCTTTGCCCGAAGGCTCGGCTCAACGTACACTTCCGTCCGTACGTAGCAACCACGGCTCTGCGTCACTTTTGGTGCATAGCAGGTGCAGGAATATTAACCTGCTTTCCATCAGATGCCCCTTTCGGGTTTTCCTAAGGACCAGACTAACCCTGATCCGATTAACGTTGATCAGGAACCCTTAGACTTTCGGCGATGGAGTTTTTCACTCCATTTATCGTTACTTATGCCTACATTTTCTTTTGAAATCGCTCCAGCAATGGTTGCCCATCACCTTCAATGCAGATTTCAATGCTCCCCTACCGATGCGCCTTGCGGCGTATCTTAGAACTTCGGTTCGTAGTTTGATGCCCGATTATTTTCCGTGCAGGGCCTCTCGACCAGTGAGCTGTTACGCACTCTTTAAATGAATTGCTGCTTCCAAGCAAACATCCTGGCTGTTATAGAAGCCCCACCGCGTTTGATCAACTTAACTACGTATTAGGGACCTTAGTTGCTAATCTGGGTTATTTCCCTCTCGGCCATGGACCTTAGCGCCCACAGCCTCACTCCCGGAGATATATGATAGCATTCGGAGTTTGTCAGGGTTTGGTAGGCGGTGAAGCCCCCTAGCCCAATCAGTAGCTCTACCTCTATCATACTTCAATATCCGAGGCTGTTCCTAAAAACATTTCGGGGAGAACGAGCTATCTCTCAGTTTGATTGGCCTTTCACCCCTATCCACAGGTCATCCCAGAACTTTTCAACGTTAATGGGTTCGGTCCTCCAGTGGGTGTTACCCCGCCTTCAACCTGCCCATGGATAGATCACAAAGTTTCGCGTCTGCCCCCACTGACTAAGCGCCCTGTTTGGACTCGCTTTCGCTTCGGCTCCGTTCGTTTTGAACTTAACCTCGCCAGTGAGGAGCAACTCGTAGGCTCATTATGCAAAAGGCACGCCGTCATCCTTACATTGCTGCAAAGACTCCGACCGCTTGTAAGCGCACGGTTTCAGGTACTATTTCACTCCCCTGTTTGGGGTGCTTTTCACCTTTCCCTTACGGTACTGGTTCACTATCGGTGTTCGAGGAGTATTTAGCCTTACCAGATGGTGCTGGCAGATTCAAGCAGGATTCCTCCGGTCCCGCCCTACTCAGGATACCGCTCGTTTCAATCAATGTACACCTACAGGACTATCACCTGCTATGGTTCAACTTTCCAGAAGATTCAGTTTGATGATTGATTCTAAATGCGGTCCTACAACCCTCTGTCCCGACAAGTCGGGACAAAGTTTAGGCTCTTCCCATTTCGCTCGCCACTACTCTGGGAATCATTGTTATTTTCTTTTCCTCCGCCTACTTAGATGTTTCAGTTCAGCGGGTTGGCTCTCTTTCGAGTGTTACGCCTTCAGCGTAACGGGTTGTCCCATTCGGAAACCTGCGGATATAACGCTTGTGTGCAGCTCCCCGCAGCTTATCGCAGCTTACCACGTCCTTCATCGCCTCTCGAACCCAAGGCATTCACCATGCGCCCTTAATTGCTTTAAAAAATTTGAAATTGTAGTGATGTTACCACCACTATTTGATTGATTTGATATCTCTTGATGAGATCGCTTTCCCAATATGTCAAAGAACTTTAACCACGATTAACCTGATTTCTCTGATTAACCTGATTTGTGATGTAAATGGATTTGAACCATTATAACCGCCGTTTCGGTTACATCTTATTTTTATGAACCCGGCTTTTGAATTACTATTTGGCTTCCGTTGCGTCGCACTCCTCAAGGTTCTGCTCACTGCTCAGCAATGTTCAGAACGCACAAGTGAGTGACACAACAGGTGATGCCATTTGCACTTTAGCCTGGACAAAAAAAATTCTATTTAAAGAACTTGTTTTGGTGGAGGATATCGGATTCGAACCGATGACCCTTAGCTTGCAAAGCTAATGCTCTAGCCAGCTGAGCTAATCCCCCAAGTGGGTCGTTGTAGTCAATTGACTTACTGACTATGATAATTTATTAGTAGACCCGACCAGAGTTGAACTGGTGACCTCTACATTATCAGTGTAGCGCTCTAACCAACTGAGCTACGGGTCTGTAACCCCAACCCCTAAAGGGGCTATCGGATTATTACAGCCTCGCAGCACCCAACAGGCGGTAGAGCTTTACTTATTAAAAGAACTTTAGTTTTAAAAAATTTTACCTTACTCCCTTTAGGGGATCGGGGAAAATTGAAAGAGAAGGAAACAACAATTAAAAAGGATAAGCATGCTCTAAAAAGGAGGTATTCCAGCCGCACCTTCCGGTACGGCTACCTTGTTACGACTTAGCCCCAGTCACCGATTTTACCCTAGGCAGCTCCTTGCGGTTGCCGACTTCAGGTACACCCGGCTTCCATGGCTTGACGGGCGGTGTGTGCAAGGTCCGGGAACGTATTCACCGTATCATTGCTGATATACGATTACTAGCGATTCCAGCTTCATGCAGTCGAGTTGCAGACTGCAATCTGAACTGAGATAACTTTTTTGGGATTAGCTCCTTGTCGCCAAGTGGCAGCCCTTTGTAGTTACCATTGTAGCACGTGTGTAGCCCTGGGCATAAAGGCCATGATGACTTGACATCATCCCCTCCTTCCTCACGTCTTACGACGGCAGTTTCACTAGAGTTCCCAGCGTTACCTGATGGCAACTAGTGATAGGGGTTGCGCTCGTTGCGGGACTTAACCCAACACCTCACGGCACGAGCTGACGACAGCCATGCAGCACCTTACCAGCGGCCCCTTGCGGGGAAGTGAGCTTTCACCCACAGTCCACTGGCATTCTAGCCCAGGTAAGGTTCCTCGCGTATCATCGAATTAAACCACATGCTCCACCGCTTGTGCGGACCCCCGCCAATTCCTTTGAGTTTCAATCTTGCGATCGTACTTCCCAGGTGGATTACTTAATGCTTTCGCTCAGACACTGACTGTGTATCGCCAATGTCGAGTAATCATCGTTTAGGGCGTGGACTACCAGGGTATCTAATCCTGTTTGATCCCCACGCTTTCGTGCATCAGCGTCAATGATCGAGTAGTTAGCTGCCTTCGCAATGGGTGTTCTATGTCATATCTAAGCATTTCACCGCTACATGACATATTCCGCTAACCTCCACGATATTCAAGATAAATAGTATCCACGGCAGTTCTGCAGTTAAGCTGCAGGATTTCACCACGGACTTACCTATCCGCCTACGCACCCTTTAAACCCAGTGAATCCGGATAACGCTTGCACCCTCCGTATTACCGCGGCTGCTGGCACGGAGTTAGCCGGTGCTTATTCATCTGGTACCGTCAAGTGGAAAAGAATTTCCCTTTTTCGTCCCAAATAAAAGAAGTTTACAATCCAGAGGACCTTCATCCTCCACGCGGCATGGCTGGTTCAGACTTTCGTCCATTGACCAATATTCCTTACTGCTGCCTCCCGTAGGAGTCGGGCCCGTGTCTCAGTGCCCGTGTGGCTGATCATGCTCTCACATCAGCTACTGATCGCTGGCTTGGTGGGCCGTTACCCCGCCAACTACCTAATCAGCCGCACGCCCATCATCAGGTGCCGAAGCTTTAATAATAGAATGATGCCATTCCAAGATTTTATGGGGTATTAATCCGGGTTTCCCCGGGCTATTCCCCGCCTGAAGGAAGGTTGCGTACGTGTTACGCACCCGTTTGCCGGTCGCCAGCATCCCGACTTGCGTCGGGACCTGCTGCCCCACGACTTGCATGTATTAAGCCTGCCGCTAGCGTTCATCCTGAGCCAGGATCAAACTCTCCATTGTAAATGAGTTGATCTGACTATTAATCTCATTAGAAGAAAATTAACGTCGGATTTAATTTTATTGTGCTTTAAACCTTACCGTAAACTTTAAAATTTACGTACTGTTGTTTCCATCTTTCAAAGAACTTTGGCTTTCTTGCCATCCCAAACAACTTACTGATATTCAGTGTTTTTTGATTGGGGTTGCAAAAGTAAGAGCCTTTTTTATTTCAGCAAAAAATATTTGAAATTTCTTTCAAAATTTTTTGTGCTTATTTCTGTGCTTTAAGAACTGAATTTTTTTGCAGAACCGCAAAGATACAGCGTTGAAGTTTTTTATCAAACGGAATTCGAGATTTTTTTAAATCTCTGTGTCGCTGTTATGGTTTCAGTGCTTTTTTGAAAAGCGGGTGCAAAGATAAGTTTGTAATCGTTTACACCAAACATTTTTCAAATCTTCTTTTGTTAAAGAACTTTTTCTTTTAAGCGTTGAGATTTTTATTTGATGTTTGAGATTTTTGTTGAATCTCCTATTTCATTTTTATGTTCTCAATTGCTTTTTTCAAAAGCGGGTGCAAAGATAAGTGTGATAGCATTCGCACCAAATATTTTTCTGTTTGTTATCGCTTTTGTTTTGTTAAAGAACTTGCTTCGTTTTGTGAAGCGGGGCGCAAAGATAAGTGTGTAATATTTACTTCCAAATCTTTTTTGTTTTTAATTATTTACAAACGCTGAAATATTGATGTAGTGCGGGCTTGAGAAGAAAGGAAAATCTATGTGTCTATTCAACGCATAAAAAATAATTACAAATCACCGTATTTTTTTCTGTATGCAATTAACCATGAAACCACTTCATCGTACGTTTCAATTCCTTTGGGTTGATTATTTGCTTTGAGATAATTTCCGTATAGAAGTGTGATAAACGGCTCAATTGGATTGTGATGTTCTCGAAGAAATTTTTTGTATTCGAGAATATCTTTTTTTACGAGAGTATCGAGCAATTTAGAATTTGCTTTCGCAGCAAGAGAATCTCTTGTGTAGAGTTCTCTGTTGGCATAAGCAAATAATTCGAAATAAACAGAATATCGAAATGTATTTTCCTTTGATGATTTTGCTGTGAGATAACCAACAAAATTGGCTTCGTCTTCATCGCCGTATCCTAATTGATGCCCCATTTCGTGGCAGACAGTAAATGGTATTACAAAACGTGGAACAGTTACATTCACTTGTGCTTCTCCTGTAAAAGGATTGTAATAACCAAGAAAGCCGAGATAATTTCCAAAGAAACCATACAGAGAACCTTTTACCGATTCAATTCTATAATTAAGAAAAGGATATTTTCTTTTTGCACTGCCGTAAGCCTCTTTGGCTTGAGAAAAGATTACGGTGTTTGAAGGATAAGTCTGCCCACCCAATTGTTTTCTTTCATTGTTTACTTTGGCGATTAATTCTTGTATAATATTTTTTAAATCTTGTGTAGAGTAGTTAGTTGGCTCTAATTGCAGTTGATATTCGATGCCGAGCCGGTTATAATTAAGTCCCCATAAAGCATTGAACAAAATATATATCCAAAGTATGATGACAATGCTTCTTTGAAATGAACGAAAGAATGATTCTCTTGTAACTCTTCTTTTTATAGTAGCATGAGAAGTTCTGTATAACCTGATGATTAACCAAATTACGCAAAGCGCATAAACAACATCACCAAGACTGAAAGGAAGCCAGCCGGTAATTATTCTTAGAACCGTACTTATTGTTGTATATACTACACTTGAATAATATCGCTCAATAAAAAAAGGAAACGAAGAAATTATTTTCAGGACAATAGCTACAGCAAGTAAGATGAGGATTTTTTTCCAAACCGATTTTTTATCTTTTTTTTCCATTATATCCAAAGCGAAGTTGTACGCGAATGTGAGAAATTTTTGTGTTCAATATTCTTCTTCTATTTCATAACTCTCATCCCTCCTATTATACCTACCAATTCCTGTTTTACATACTCAAGGTACCACTGGTCTTTAAACGCAAACCACTCCTGCCGGTAATTACTGTTATCTATAATTGTTTTAAAATGTCTGAATGGGTTACTATCACTTAGTGCAGTTATGAGTTTTGCGCGAAACCTCTTATCTCCTACTTCATTTTCTGCAAAGGATTCCATTATCTTAAATGATTCATGTGGTTCCAAACATTCGAATGGAATACATTCATGTTTCTTTTTCTCGATTTTCTTATAAACATCTCGCCAAAAATTATTATCATCGAATTCAAAGTCACCGTTTGAATTGCGTGCCCATAAAACCTCGCCGGTCGGATATGATACCAGCAGTTGTTACCGGCGTTCAAGGTTTCAGCTATATCTTTAATTACTTCGTCTGAAAGTGTTACTTGTTTCATACTAATGCAAAATTAAAGTCGCAATTTATTTCGCATCCAGATGGATTACGAAGAACAAAAGCTGCCTCATAAAAACCCGTTTAATTGTTGTTGATAACTTCATACGCATTCTACCCATTGCATTTTTACATTTGTTATTCAACTTTATTTTATGGTAGAAAGCACTGCAAAAGTACTTCCCATGAACGGAGATAAAGCTAAAAAGAAAACCGCCAAAAAGCCTGTCAGGCGCGGCGTAAAATCAGCAAAAGGAAAATATAAATCAAAGCCTCTTGTTTCTAATGCAAAAAAGCCAAGTGATCTGTCAGTAAATGAATGGCAAACTATTTTGCGCAAACAAATTGCGGAACGTTCCGAATTTAAAATTAGCAACATAGGTGACGGACTTGTCTATAGCGATTATAGTGTGTATAACCATAATACAAAGAATACATATAAAGTTGCATTACGCAGCAAGGATAATAGTTTGAACTTTTGCTCTTGCTATGATTTTAAAACCAATCAGCTTGGCACATGCAAACATATTGAAGCAGTCTTGTTGTACATAAGCAAAAAGCCTTTTCTGCGTAAAGCATTGAAGCAACCTTATGAAACATCGTACAGCAGCATGTACATTGAATACAGAGGCGATAGAAAAGTTATGTTTCGTATCGGTACAGACAATGAAGATGAGTATAAGAGGCTGCTGAAACCTTTTGTAAATAATGATTATAGCCTTACAGAAAAAGCTTATGATGTTATTGATGAAATTCTACAAAAGGCTTTTAAAATAAATCCATCGTTCCGTTGTTATGAAGATGCATTGGCGCATATAATCAGTGTTAGAGAAATGAAACATCGTGAACAATTTTTACAGCCATACATAAAAGCAAACAAATTGCCCGAAGTAAAAAGTTTGAAGGTAAATCCGTTCCCTTATCAAACAGAAGGCATATTGTTTTGTGCAACTGCTGGCAGAAGTATTCTTGCAGATGATATGGGTCTTGGCAAAACCATTCAAGCCATAAGCATGGCGCAATTGATGCATGAATATTTTCATGTGCAAAAAGTATTGATTATTTGTCCTACTTCTTTAAAATATCAATGGCAAAGTGAGATAGAAAAATTTACAACTGCTTCTGCAAAAGTGATTGAAGGAAATTATTTAAACAGGCAGTACTTATATAAAGAAGAAGGAAGCTTGTATAAGATAGCAAGCTATCACATGGCGGTGAATGATCTTGAAATGATCAACGAATATCAACCAGACGTGATTATTTTAGATGAGGCACAACGCATAAAAAACTGGCAAACAAAAGTAAGCCGGAGTATAAAGAAACTGCAAAGCAAATATGCCTTAGTGCTTACAGGAACACCATTGGAAAATAAACTTCAGGAGTTGTATTCTTTGGTGCAATTTGTAAACCCACTGTTGCTTGGCTCGTTGTATAATTTTATTTCGCAACACGAACAACTAAGCGAAACAGGACAAGTAGTTGGTTACAAAGACTTACATCTTATAAAAGAAAAACTAAAAAATATTTTACTACGCCGAACTAAAAAACAGGTATTACAACAATTACCTGCGCGCATTGATAAAAATCTTTTTGTAGAAATTACACAGGAACAAAAAGTCATACATAATGATTATGGACAACTTGTAAAAAAGCTTGTAGCACGTTGGCAAAAAATGGGATTCTTAAGTGAAGAAGACCGTCAACGTTTACTGCTTATGCTGAATATGATGCGCATGGTTTGCAACAGCACTTACATACTTGATCAGCAAACAAACCATCAAACAAAACTTGATGAACTCTTTAGTGTACTTGAAGAAGTATTGCAAGCGGGTGATGAAAAAATTGTCATCTTTAGTCAATGGGAACGCTTCACAAGACTTATTGCACTTGAGCTTGACCGCCTCAAAATCGGCTATGCGAATTTGAATGGAACTGTTCCGAGTAATAAGAGGAAAGCATTGTTTGATCGCTTCAACAACGATACAGACTGCCGCATTTTTCTTTCAACAGATGCAGGTGGCGTTGGGTTAAATCTGCAAGCAGGTTCCTATCTTTTTAATATGGATTTACCCTGGAATCCCGCTGTGCTTGAGCAGCGTATTGCTCGCATATATCGTCATGGGCAAAAGAAAAATGTAAACATCATCAACTTTGTTGCGCAACATACGATAGAGCATAGCATGCTTGGTAAACTGAAATTCAAAACAGCATTGAGCGAAGGCATACTCGACAACGGTGAAGCAAATATTTTTATAGGCGAGAGTAAGTTCAATGTATTTATGAAGAGTGTAGAAGAACTTGTTGCAGATGAAAATGCCATTGCATCAATCGCTTCAGATGCGCAAACTGTTGAAGAAGGGTTAGAAACAATTGTTTCAGAAGAAAAAGAAACATCAATTGAAACTTTTGAGGATGATGATATAGCACAAACACCTAAAGCCACACCTATTGCAACTCCAGCTCCGGTAAATCAAACAAACAATTTATTACAAACAACATCTTCGTTTATTACACAACTTACGGGCATATTAAGTGATGCTTCCGCAACGGAAAGCCTTGTGCAATCACTCACCCGAAAAGATGAAAGCACAGGGCAAACTTATCTGCAAATACCTGTAGAAAATGAAGCCGTGGTAAAAAATGCAATTACGTTGCTGGCGGGATTGTTTAAAGGAATTGTCTGAACCACGATTTGTGAGATTTGCCTGATTAACCTGAAGATGTCTGCGATCAGGCGTACCAGAATAATCAGGTTAAAATCGTAGTTCATACCTTTAATGCTTTGGAACTGATTTGTTTTTCTATTACCTTTGCCACCCCAAAAAAATAGCGATGAACCACAGGAGAGCGTACGAGATTGCATTTGTGGGTTTGAAGCCGGGTATTCATGTTTACGAGTATCATGTGGATGCGAAGTTCTTTGCACATTATGGGGAACAGGATTTTGCAAATTGCGAGGCTGATATAAAGCTCTCTTTGGAAAAACACAATTCGTTCATGTTGCTGAAGTTTGATGTTGGTGGTACCGCAGAAGTAAACTGCGACCGCTGCGGTAACAAACTTCAACTGCAATTATGGGATGAGTTTAATATCACCGTAAAAATGTCCGACGAACCAGAAGTAATGAACGAGCAAGAAGAAGACCCCGATGTTTATTACATAAGCAGAGGTGAAAGTCATTTGTATGTTGGTGATTGGATATACGAGTTCATCAATCTTACCATACCCATGCAAAGGATGTGCACTCCTGAAGAAATGGGCGGCTCACAGTGCAATAAAGAAGTGTTGGAGAAGTTGAAGCAGATGGAAGATGAGGCAAAGAATACAAGTAACAATATTTGGAAAGGATTGGAGCAGTTTAAGAATCTGGAATAAGAAGCTGTGAGCTATTAGCTTCGAGCTTCGAGCTATTTTACTCGTAGCTAATCGCTCGAAGCTTTGTTGAATAAAGTTCAGAACTTACAAGTGAGTGACACAACGGCCGATGATAGTAGCAATACAGCTAAGTCCATAAAAATAATAACAGGTAAAAAATTTTTTGAAGTATAAAATTTTCAAGCCATGCCAAATCCAAAGCGCAGACATTCTCAACAACGCGGTGCAAAAAGAAGAACGCATTACAAAGCAGAGAATGTAACATTAAGCAAAGACACAACTACGGGTGAAATGCATGTGCGTCATCGTGCGCATGTGAGTGAAGGCAAATTATATTACAAAGGAAAAGTGGTTTCGGAAAAGGCTCCGCTGAAAGCATAATGCCCCTATCCCCTAAAGGGGAACAGAAAATAATTAATATTGCAAATAGATATTTCTATTTATTAACTGCTCCCCGCACTGTAGTATTAATAGCTCCCTTTAGGGCGGGGGGAAATTTGCCGGACATGAATATTGCTTTCGACATGATGGGTGGCGACTTTGCTCCGCTTGAAGCGGTAAAAGGTTTGCAACTTTATATGAACAACAATTCAAGTCCAGCTACTGTTTTTTGTATAGGCGATGAAACGCAGGTACAGCCTATGTTACAGCAATTCAACCTCAACGGCACTTCTATAAAATTTATTCATGCACCTGAAACGATCGGCTATCACGAACCTCCTACCAAAGCGCTGAAAGAAAAAACAAAATCATCTATTGCAATAGGTTTTCATTTGCTTGCATCGGGAAAAGTTGATGCGTTTCTAAGTGCCGGTAACACCGGTGCGATGCTTGTTGGCACCATGTACAGCATCAAAGCAATTGAAGGCGTGCAGCGACCAACCATTTCTACTATTGTTCCCAAGCTCAATGGCAACACGGGTTTACTGCTCGATGTTGGATTAAATGTTGATTGCAAACCGGAACATCTTAATCAGTTCGCTACTCTCGGAAGCTTATATGTGCAGCACATGTTGAATATAGAAAATCCGCGTGTGGGCTTGCTCAACGTTGGTGAAGAAGAGGGCAAAGGCAATCAACTGTTGCAATCAACCTATACTTTGCTGAAAGAAAATAACAAGATAAATTTTATCGGCAATGTTGAAGGTCGCGACATCTTTCAAGACAAATGCGATGTAACTGTTTGCGATGGTTTTACCGGCAATGTTATTCTTAAACTCGCTGAATCTATCTACGATATTGCTCACTCACGCAACGTAAACAACGATACATATTTTCATCGTTTTCACTATGAGAATTATGGTGGTACACCGGTGATTGGTGTTTCAAAGCCGGTGATAATCGGTCATGGAATAAGCAACGATAAAGCTTTCATGAACATGATAAAAACTGCAGAGAAGATGATTGAAAGCAATTTGTGTAATGATATAAGGGAGAGTCTTACTGCATGATGTATTCTATTTTTTATGAATTATTTTTTGAGACGAGCCCAAGTGCAAATGGCATCGGTTGTTTCGTAGGGATTCCTACGTGATTGTCATCTATCCAGGCTTTAGTAGTGGATTCACTTAAGCAAGATGCGATAGACCTCTCACTTTTTCAAATCAGTATATAAGTCCTTTTTTGGAAAAAGTCAATTAAACTTTTTAATTAAGAATCAAAGAAAAAGTTTTGTCGAATGGGCTTTTAAAAGAAATATGCAGAGTTGTTAAGGCAACAAAAACGAAAGTTCCTCGCCTGTTGGAACCTGATTTGCTGAGAGCTTCTGGACAAGCTCATTCCCCTGATAAATTAAAAGGCATCGAATCTGAACTGTTGAGCAATGTTCCAAACGCTGCAGTGAGTGACACAACCGGCGATGCCACAAGTACAAAAGCCCGTCCCCAAAAAAATATAAAGCCCTATCAAAATTTACATCGTTTCCCTTACCTTTGCCGCCCATAAAAATTATTTATTCACAAAATCAGGGAAAATGAAGAATTACGAATTGATGGTGATTTTTACCCCTGTGCTTTCTGAAGATGAATTTAAAGCGTCGCAGAAAAAATATTCCGACTTTGTTGCCGAACACGGCGGAACTGTTGTGCACAGTAACCCCTGGGGACTAAAATCACTGGCGTATCCCATCCGGAAAAAAACCACAGGCATTTACTGGGTTCTGGAGTACAGCGCGCCATCCGACTTCAATGAGAAATTGAAGATCCAGATTTTACGTGACGAACAAATTATGCGTCACATGATTACTGCACTCGATAAATACGCCGTCGAGTACAATGCAAAAAAGAGAAGTGGTGTACCAACCGGAATTGAAAAAGCAGCGGAGGTGTAAATGGCAAAGGCAAACGAAATAAAATATCTTACGGCGATTAAGCAGGAGAAACCTAAAAAGAAATTCAGCCGCTTTGAAAAGTATGGCATCAAGTACATAGACTACAAGGATGTTGAGTTTCTTAAAAAGTTTATAAACGAGCAGGGAAAAATTCTTCCGCGCCGCTTATCGGGTAACTCATTAAAGTATCAGCGCAAGGTTGCCGACGCAATTAAGAAAGCGCGTCAAATGGCGTTGTTACCTTATGTAACAGATTTATTGAAGTGAGTAGTGAATAGTGAGTAGTGAGTAAACAATTTCCTCACTCACTACTCATCACTGACTACTGACTACTCACCACTCACTATTAAACCGCAAAACAATGCAAGTAATATTAATTCAGGATGTGGATACGCTTGGGCAAGCAAACGAAATGGTTAAGGTTCGCAACGGTTATGCCCGCAATTTTCTTATACCAAAAAAACTCGCAGTTGAAGCAAACCCTTCTAACCTTAAACAATTAGAAGAGCGCCAAAAAGTAAAGGCGAAAAAAGAAGAAGCAATGCTTGCCGAGATTAACAAGGTTAATGAAAAATTGAAAGAATCACCTGTTAAGATTGGCGCTAAAACAGGGACCAGCGGAAAAATATTTGGCAGCGTAACCACTTTACAAATTGCACGTGCCATCCGCGATCAGAAAGGTTATGATATTGATCGCAAGCGTATTGCCATTCTCGACGAAGTAAAAGAGCTTGGCACGTACAAAGCATCAATAGATTTTGGAAACGGTAAGGTTTCTGAAATTGAATTTGAGGTTGTGGCAGAGTAAACTCTAACGTCAATTATACAATCTCTCACATTATAAAGAGCCATCGCGATTTTGTGATGGTTTTTTATTTTTATGCTTACCCGACGGAGCTTTAGCGGAGGCGGGAACTTAGCTGGGGTACTGCCATCATCGCCTGTTGTGTCACTCACTTCATCGTTCTGAACATTATTGAGCAATCACCTTACACGAATTTCGTGGGACAAGAGTGACTCGTGGGACAAAAGTCACCCTTGTCCATTCCTTTCCACAAGTCCCGCGAAGAATGACAATAGATTAGCATAACAACACAAAACTTATACGGTATTAGTCTCAATCATAACAACCATCAAACAAAAATCTTCCCTACCTTTAACGCCCAAAAATTTCTTTATGTGGAGAGATTTTATTGAACAAAAGCCAGGCGTACTTGGCGGTAAGCCCGTAATAAAAGGTACCAGAATAGGCGTTGACCTTATACTTGAAAAATTAGGGGCAGGTGAAACTGTTGACGACCTTCTCAAGGCTTACCCAACTATTACAAAAGAATCACTCCTTGCCTGTATATCTTATGGTGCTGCCTCTGTTAGAAATGAAACCGTTATTGAAGTCCTATGAGTTTCCCTTGCATTGTTATTGATGAAAGTGTTGATACGCGTATATGCACTGCCTTGCAAAAAAGCGGGTACACCATATATTACATCGCCGCGCATCACACTTGTGTGGATGATATTAAAATAATTGAAGTGGCAGCGATAAAAGAAGCCTTTATTATAACAGAAGATAAAGAATTTGGTAAGTTTATGATCAACAGAAAGAACCTTCATAAAGGAACGCTGTTATTGCAATTTTCGGGTTTATCGGTCGCAGAAAAAAATTCACTTGTCTTCAATGCTTTTTTAAATCATAAAGATGAATTGATAAACTCATTTACAGTCTTAACACCCGAAAAATTGATTGTAAGAAAATATTTTTAGTGTAAAATTATCATTGATGCTAATAAAAAGTGTATGAAAAATTTTGTTGCTGTTGTATTGTTCTTGTTCTTTACTTCGATTGCAAAGTCACAAGCGTTTGATACTATTCCACCTTATCAAAAAGATTCTACTATACCCACCTTCAGCATTTTACAAACTGATAAAAAAACATGGTTTAATAAAGAAGCGTTACCTCATGATAAACCGGTGGTAATAATTTATTTTAATCCCGAGTGCAGCCATTGTCAACTCACCGCTCATGAGTTTGAAAAAAAAAGCAACAAATTAAAAGATGTATTCTTTGTATGGGTCACTTATGATACTTCGTTTAGCGAGATAAAATCTTTTGCTGAAGAATATAAGATGCTTGATGCAAAAAATGTACGCGTCGGTCGCGACCCAAAATATTATGTACCGTCATTTTATCGCGTAAAATTTACTCCCTTTATGGCAGTCTATAACAAAGAAGGAAGACTTGTGAAAGCGTATGAAACAGGCACTGACCCTGATACGATTATTAGGTTGCTGAATTTATAAATCTATAGGAAATTAGCAATGTGCACGGAAAAAATTTGTAATCAATAAACAGTTAGCTATATAATTCGTGTAATTCGTGATAATTCGCGTTTTAAAAATCGTAAATCTCTAAGTTCAAAAATCGTAAATAAGAAATTCCTCATCCTATATCTTTGCAGCGCCAAAAATTATTTCTCCATTTATAAACCTATTTAAAATGAAAGTTACCGTTGTTGGTGCAGGAGCAGTAGGTGCTACCTGTGCTGATAATATTGCCCGTGCCGCTTTATGCGAAGAGCTTGTTTTACTCGATATCAAAGAAGGTCTTGCCGAAGGTAAAGCACAAGACATGATGCAAACAGCAGCGCTGCTTGGATTCGATACACGAATAACAGGAAGCACCAATGATTATTCAAAAACCGCAGGTTCAAGTGTTGTTGTAATTACTTCTGGCTTGCCGCGTAAGCCGGGTATGACACGAGAAGAATTAATTGGTACAAACGCCGGCATCGTAAAAGGTGTTGCAGAAAATATTTTAAAAAATTCTCCTGATGCCATCATCATTGTTATCTCTAACCCAATGGATACAATGACATACCTCACATTACAAGCAACAGGTTTACCAAAGAACAGAATAATTGGTATGGGCGGAGCTTTAGACAGTGCACGTTTTAAATATCAGTTGAGTCAGCAACTTGGTTGCAGCGCAGCTGATTTAAATGCTGTTGTAATCGGTGGTCATGGCGATACAACTATGATTCCACTTATTCGCTTTGCAACATGGAACAGTGTTCCGGTAACCAAATTTCTAAATGAAGAGCAACAGAAAAAAATCGTCGCTGATACAATGGTTGGCGGCGCTACTTTAACCAAACTTCTCGGCACCTCCGCATGGTATGCACCCGGCGCCGCAGGATTAAGTCTTGTGAAAAGCATTCTGCGCGATGAGAAAAAATTAATTACTTGTTGTGTAAGTCTTGACGGCGAATATGGGCAAAAAGATATTTGTCTTGGTGTACCCGTTATAATTGGAAAAAATGGATGGGAAAAAATTGTTGATTTTAATTTGAACGAAGAAGAACAGGCTGTATTTAATAAAAGTGCCGATGCAGTTCGCTCCATGAATGATGTGTTGAAGACTTTATAAAATAAAAATTTGGATTATTGAAAACCCGCATCATTTTTGATGCGGGTTTTTGTTTATAGGAATTCTTTACTTAAGTGATAATTTTTTCGAAGGATTGTTTGCTGAATAAAGAATCAGTAAGCTGAAGAGTGCCCCGATGCTAACACAAGCCTAACTCGGGGTCAATGACACGCAACTAAAGTATCATTCCTATTCAATTGTCTGGCTCAAAAATTTGATATTGTTAAAACACGAAGGCTAAGACTTTAAACCAAAACTCTAAACTTTTTTGCTGCACTTGTTCCTTAATGGCTAACTCTTTTGTTCAATTAATAAATACCAATCAAATGAAAAGACTTTTATGCTTTATTACAAAAAATTTTCATTGTACGTTTTTTGTAATCGCTGCAATCTCGTTTTTCAATAACACAAATGCCCAACCTACGCTTGGCTTTAATAAAATCCTTTCAGGGTTTAACATGCCTGTTGATATAAAAAATGCAAATGACGGCACGAACAGGCTTTTTATTGTAGAGCAATCCGGAACAATAAAAATTTATAAGAAAGGTTCGGTGTTAAGTAAACCTTTTCTTGATATATCCAATCTTGTGCACTACACTGGTGGCGAACAAGGGTTATTAAGCATTGCATTTTCTCCGCAGTACAACACAACAGGCGCTTTCTTTGTGTATTACAATAATGTAAATGGTGATATTACTTTAGCACGCTATCTTGTTAACAGAACAAATCCCGATGTTGCAAATCCTAATTCAGGTGCCGTATTGTTTTCTCGTCCTAAGCCAAGTAATTTTCCCAACCATAACGGTGGTTCTTTACATTTTGGGAAAGACGGATACTTATACCTTTCTATTGGTGATGGTGGCGGTGCAGGAGACCCAAATGGCAACGGACAAAACGGTCAAACCTTTTTTGGAAAAATGTTGCGCCTTGATATAAATGTTCGTAATGCTCCTTATTATAGAGTTCCGCCTGACAATCCTTTTGTAAATGATCCGAATGTGCTTGATGAAATTTGGGCGCTTGGTTTACGTAATCCATGGAAATGGAGTTTCGATAAGCAAACGGGCGATACATGGATAGCCGATGTAGGTCAGGATGAATGGGAAGAAGTTGATTTTAGAGGACCAGGTAAGGCAGGCGGCTCAAATTATGGATGGCGTTGTTACGAAGGTCATGCTGCGTTTAACACTGCCGGTTGCAAAGACAGAAGCAATTATGTGTTTCCCGTTTTTGATTATCAACACAACGTAAGTGATGGCGGTAGGTGTATCATAGGTGGCTATGTTTACAGAGGTTCTAAGTTTCCGCAATTGCAAGGATATTATATATGTGCTGATTATCTTTCGGCGAACTCATGGAAAATAAAGTCTAACGGAGCAGGCGGCTGGAATGTTTATTTACAAAAAAGTGTTCCTGCCGGCATTATATCTTTTGGTGAAAATGAGGCAGGCGAATTATATGCTTCAACATCGGCGGGCGATATTTATCATGTTGTGGCAACAAACAATTTTGTAACTGTACCTTCAGTTTCAAATAGGGCTGCAACAATGCCAACTTTTGTTTATCCAACTTTAGTTGATAACAGCAACATAACAATGGTATTAAACGGTTCATACAAGCTCGTTCGTCTGCTCAATATGAATGGCAACGAATTAATGAAGCGCGATATTACAGGGGCAACAGGAAATATGTCTTTACGTCTTCCTCAATTATCTTCAGGAACATATATTGTTCAAATTATAGGAGACAAAACAATACAGCAGAAAATTTATGTATCTAAGTAAATTTATACGCAAGTAATAGCCGGCTATGATGCTATTTAATGCAACAGCAAATAGATTTTGTATCCTGTTTCAAACATAATTTTTAAGAATAAAAACTGCAATGAAAAAAATTGTAATTGTTATTGCCATTGTTTGCCTATTCTTTTCTTTTTCGCATAAAGAAATTACCTGGGTTGCTATTGGTGACTCCATTACTTACTTGAATGATCATACGAATGAAACCGGCAACAGAGTTACAAAAGGATACATGACGAGAGTGGTGGAAAAACTTCCTTATGTACATTACATTAATCAGGGACACAATGGATGGACATCAGGCGGAATTGCAAATGAGATTGAGAATCTTGGTTTGATAAAAGCTGACGTATATTCTATTTTTTTGGGCACAAACGATTGGTGGCAGGGAAGAAAGTTGGGAACACTAACTGATTACAAAAGCAATAGAGGCAATAACACGGTATATGGCTCTTTTCGCATTATTGTTGATAAACTTCGCAGCTTGAACAGGAGTGCGAAAATTATTCTCATCACACCGATGCAACGCGCCGATTTTGTTTATATAAACGATATGAAAAATAATGCGTTTGGTTGTTACAAAGAGAAAGCAGGACAAACGCTTGCACAGTTTGCACAAGCTATAGATTCAATTGCAAAGTTCGAGCACTTTGATGAGATAGATCTTTATAAAAAAAGTGGCATTACGCTTAACAATCTCGTGAAATATAAACGACTGAAAGATCCGCAAACAGGTACATATAAAAATTACACCTACCCTTCTTACATCGGAATTCCTTTTAACCCGGAAACAGATGAATACCCTTATCCTGTGGATGCGATTGATATGACGTATGATGGTCTGCATCCATCCGATAAAGGATATGCTATCATTGCTAACAAGGTTGCAAATGTTATTAAAAAATATTGATCAATTTGATGAGGTTGTAATAAAATTATTTCTTGTTGTTGAAGTGCTATAACAACAGGTCTTCCTCATTCAATAACTCCTCTAATAATTAAATAAAATTTCCGCGTAAACAGAAATATCAAATCTTTTTTTTGAAAGTGTCATTTGGACACATACCCGATAAAATCAACCCTTTGATGGTTTCCGGCAACGTTGCCGGAAATAAAAATTTAATTCTTTTAATCACATAAAGAATTGTTTTCTAAATTGTATTGCCATTAACAATCTAATCGCCATAACAACAATTACAAGAGAAAGAGTTAACCATTTAAAACCATTTTTGATTGCTTCTAAAAATGTTTATGAAACACGTGCTTATTTCCTGATAAGTTAGATCAAGTGTTTCTATTTAAAAAAATAATCTCAAACTCTATAAACCATAACTAATGAAGAAAACACGATTCATCAAAAACCATGTGATTAACAAAGCATCGTTAATGCTGTTGCTTCTTTTGAGCTTAAGCTCGCAATTATTTGCTCAAAACAAAACAGTCATAGGCAAAGTCGTTGCCAATGAAAATGACAGCGCGCTTGCGGGAGTAAGTATAAGAGTTAAAGGAACCAATACCGGTACGTTTACCAAAAATGATGGTTCTTTTTCTATTTCAGCACCCGAAAATGGTGTACTGCTGATCAGCGGTGTTGGTTATGTAAACCAGGAAGTATCTGTAAAAGGTACTACCTCTGTAACGGTAAGACTTGTGTCTGATGTGCAAAACTTACAGCAGGTTGTTGTAATTGGATATGGTACACAAAAACGTAAAGATGTTACGGGTTCTATCAGCTCCGTTACTGCAGCTCAAATTGAAAAAATTCCTGTAACCACTTTAGACCAGGCTTTACAGGGTCGTGCTGCAGGCGTGCAGATTGTTAATAATGATGCATCTCCCGGCGGTAATGTAAGCGTGCTGATACGCGGTATCGGCAGTATCGCTCCGGGCGGTAATCAGCCACTGTATGTAGTAGATGGTTATCCTACAACCGGAGGCATCAATAATATTAACCCGAACGATATTGCTACCATTGATGTGTTGAAAGATGCATCTGCCACCGCTATTTATGGTATTCGTGCAGCGAATGGAGTGGTAATAATTACTACGAAAAAAGGTTTGAAAAACAAAATGCAGGTTTCTTTGGATGTCTATGATGCTATACAAACAGAACCCAAAAAGTACGACTTATTAAATGCACAGCAATTTGCTGCCCTTTCCAATGAAGTAGAAGCATCTGATTCAACCGGTACTTATCATGGGTTACCAATATGGCACACTCCTGAAGCGTTACATACGGTAGATTGGCAAGATGCTGTTTATCGCAGGGGACTAACACAAAATTATTCAATTGGTATTCGGGGAGGAGGCGACAAAGTTCAAACTGCCATGTCGTTTGGCTATTACGATCAAAAAGGTATCGTAATAGGTTCTTTCTTCAAAAGATACAGTCTTAACCTTAATCTCGACTATCAAGCAACCAGTTGGCTTAAATCATCAACAAGCGTTAAATATTCATATCAGGATGCCAATAATCCTCTTGGGACAGGACCCGGACTTTTTCAATTGGCTATAAACCCACCAACATTGGACAGTGGCAGCAGGCTCACTTACCAAATCAAGGATGCAAATGGCAATTATGGTTTTTACAACCCTCTTAATCCGAATGTGAACAAGTTTAATAATCCGGTTTACAGTGTTGAAACCAATCAATATCAAAATGTAACCAATTATGTGTTGGCTACTTCTTCTTTAGAAGCTACTTTATATGATGGTCTTAGAATAAAAACGAACTTTGGAGCGAACGTTAATAACTTCTCAAGTTTTTATCTTCAGCCGGAAGATACAAGGGCTGCACAACAATATCCCGGCAGTGTTACAACTCCTGCAAATTATCATCAGACAATAAACCGAACATTTGAATGGTTATGGGAGAATACCATCTCTTATGATCATACATTTGGTTTACACACCATCAATTTTGTGGGAGGTATTTCAGCGCAAAAGAATACATGGACAGGTATGGGAGGAGGTGGCATCCCGTCAAGCAATCTTACAAGAGATTTATCCAATGTTACTAACCTCGTGCTTGATCCGAATATCCCCGGTACAAATACAGGAAATGGACAAAACGTATATACGCTTGCTTCACAATTTGCAAGGTTAACCTATCAGTTTGCAGATAAATACATGATTACAGGTACATTAAGAAGGGATGGATCTTCCAAGTTTGATACGGGACATAAATATGGTACATTCCCCTCTGCTGCCGTAGCTTGGAGAATAAAGAATGAATCATTTTTAAAAGCTGTTAGTTGGCTTTATGATTTGAAGATCAGAGGTGGTTATGGTGAAGTGGGTAACGAGAGTCCAATCGGATTATTCCAATATCAGGCGTTATATGTAGGGAATCGCCCCTCAAATGTAAATGGAGGTATAAACAATGATAATATGGGTTACCCGTTTAACAAGATTTATCAAAACGGCGTTGGACCAGGCCAACCGGCTAATCCGGCACTAAAATGGGAAACGGATAAGCAAACCGATATAGGCATAGATGCTGCATTTTTAAACGGTGCTCTAACCTTTACTGCTGATTGGTTTAACCGTGATTCAAAAGATTTCCTTTTACAGTTGACAGCCCCCGCTCAAACGGGATTTCTAACCTTAACACGAAATGTCGGCAGCATGAATAATAAAGGTGTGGAGCTTTCTGCCAATTACAGGGGCGGTTCGGGTAAAGATTTTCAATATGGTATAGGGGTAACATGGACTACCATTAAAAATAAACTCACCAGCATCACATCAGGAACTGACTTCGTACAAAATCTTGGCGGTCTTATTTTAAACGGCTTCCAGGGATGGGATGATTTTACCCGGTCGTATGTAGGACGTCCTGTAGGAGAGTTTTATGGTTACCAGGCAATCGGTATTTATCAATCCCAAAAACAAATTGATGATCTAAACGCAAATGCTCCAGAGGGAATATATCGTCCCGGCACAGTCGCTTTACCCGGTGATCGTTATTTTGCAGATCTTAATGGAGATCATAAAGTAGATGACGAGGACAGAACACATATCGGAAATCCTCAACCCAAGTTTTTTGGGGGGCTCAATCTTGATGCCAATTACAGGGCTTGGGACATCAATCTATACTTTTATGGTTCTTATGGAAGCAAGATATTGAACTATGTTGAGAGTAACCTGGAAAGTTTTGCGAAAAGAGGCTCCGAAGGAGCAGATAACGTAAGTGTGGAATATTATCAGAATCACTGGACTCCAACCAATCCATCAAACAGATATGCCCGGGCACTTCCTAACGGTGGTGATAACAGTTCGCTTAACAACGTTCCATCCAGTGTATGGATCGAAGATGGAAGCTTTCTGAAGCTGAAAAATCTTTCCATTGGTTATACGGTGCCTGCAAATCTGTTGAGCCGGTTTTCCATAACAAGATTAAGGGTGTATGTGTCTTCACAAAATTTATTCACCATTACAAAATATAGCGGACTCGATCCGGAAATAGGAATGCAGGGAGGCAGTGCTACTCAAAACGGTGTGGACAATGGAACTTATCCTTCATCCCGATATTTTACTTTCGGACTAAACGTAACATTTTAAATAAGAGTGAAAATTCAGCGTTATGAAACGAATCAAAATAATCATCATCTTTAGCATAGTAGCCGTTGCTGGCTCAATCATTATAGTGGCATGTAAAAAAAGCTTTTTAAACCAAACAAATACGTTTGGACTTCCTCCCGATGCTGTTGCCAGTACAAAGGACAATGTAATTAAAGCCGTAAATGCTATTTATGATACTTATCAAAATAGCGATCTGCTTAAAAAATGTATCTGGTACAGGGCTAATTTCGGTACACATGATTTTTTTAACTGGGGCGCCGATGTATTCTGGAATAACTATCAGATTCCATCCACGTTTGTTGGGCTTAATACTTTGTGGAATCAATTTTATATTGGAATAGCAAGAGCAAATTATGCCCTTCCTGTAGTAGCTAAAGCAAAGGAAAATGGTGTCGTTGACGCTGCTTTAGCGGATCGTTTAGCCGGTGAAGCGTATTTTTTGCGTGGAACAATGTATTATTATTTGGCGGCTTGCTTTGGTGGTGTACCGCTGGAACTGCAAACAGGATCCAATGGTTTAGCGCCGAGATCATCAAGAGATTCTGTGTTTCAGCAAGTAGTACTTGACATGCAGCAGGCAGAGACTTTGCTATGGTCAAAAACAGAATTGCCTGCTGTTGAGTTAGGGAGAGCAACCAAAGGGGCTGCTTATGCTTATGAAGGCGCTGCCCGCATGTGGCTAAAAGATTATGAAGGGGCTTTAGCTGCTTTCAATAATCAAGAGCTGACAGCTAACTATCATCTGTTGCCAAATTTTGTGGATGTTAATGAGTATGATCATCAAAACAATGACGAATCTCTTTTTGAAATTCAGTTTTACTTAAAGCCTGGTGACCCCCAGGATTGGGGCGGAAGCTGGCAGCCCCCAGGAGGTGAGCTTGGCTGGATAGACAGCTTTAGCTGGCCAAACGAAATAACGCAACAAGGGTATGATTATGGCAACCCGGCGCTATGGAATTCGTATCAACAAGGAGATAAACGCAAATTGCTCACCATTGTAGGTCCCGGCGATGAATTGCGAAGCCCCGGAATTATTGCTAAATGGGGCGGAGTAAAAGGCTATCCTCCCGTAGTGGCTGGTTTTGCATCGGGCAATCAAACATACACTGCCGATGATGGTACCATTATAAATACAGTTGGAACCTTAACCAGACCCTGGTATGGAGATGACAAAGGGCGTACAGGATATGTTTGCGCAAAAAAATGGAGGGATCCTAATCTTACCGGCAATTATAATGGTCCCGATGGTAAAGGACATATTTTTGGAGATCAAAACCAGATACTTATGCGTTATGCAGAGGTAATTTTAAGCAGAGCTGAATGTAAAGTAAGAACCAATGACATACCAGGCGCTATGGCTGACTTGAAATTAGTTAGAGACAGGGCGTGGGGTGGAACAGCACCCGCCGTGATGCAGGATAGTGCAGATTATAAAGGTAATCCTGGCCAACCAATTACTGATCCGCTCCAAATGGTATTAAGCGAATACAGGCATGAACTATCCGGGGAATATTCTACCTTCTTTGATCTTTGCAGGGCAGGTACAGATGTAGCTGTGGAATTTATAAACAGAGTAAATGGAGCGGTACAGGGAAGTTATAACCCTGTGCCTAATCCCGCGCCTGGCCCAACCCATGATGGACTGAAACATGGCTTATATAACACTGCAATTACGCCAAACTGGACACTCTTGCCGATACCGCAAAGTGCGAGAGCAGCGAATCCGAACTTAACACAAAATGATGGTTATTAATGATGAACGGTTACTGAAGTAGTTTAAAAACGGTTTTGTAGCAATACAAAGCCGTTTATTTTTATATTTTATTTTGTCCATTTGCGGTTTTTATCGCTCCTTTAATTTACTTGAATTACCAATAAGGAGCTCAGCAGGTAAAAACTTTTTTTCATAATCGGCAATTTGTCTTCTTGATTCAATAGTATTTATTAAAAGTCGCGCTGCAATTTTACCCATTTGTATGGCGGGTTGTCTTACCACCGTTAAAGCAGGATTCAAAAGATCGCAGGTATCAGAATTACTAAAGCCACATAAAGCAATATCTTTCGGTATCAGTATGTTTGATTTTTTGCAATACCTCATACACGAAATGGTGAGTTGATCAGTAGAAGCAAGAATAGCGTGCGGCTTGTTTTCCTTCTGAAATAATTCATTTAAAGCATCTTCAACTTCTTCAACATACATGCCTCCGTGCAAACAATATTTTATGAGTGATTCATCTATCGTGATGTTATATTCATGAAGGGCTTTTTTATATCCTTCCAGTCGCTTTGCTGTTATATACAGCGCAGGAGCATTAGCGATAAAAGCAATTTTATGATAATTATTTTTGAGAAGATGCAAAGTGGCTTCATAAGCCGCCTGTACATTATCAATTGCAACAGCATGACCATTTAATTTCTCAACAATCCGATCAAAAAAAACAATAGGAAATCCTTTTTGCTGCATATCGGTAAAATGAGTAAAATCATTTGTTTCAGATGAAACAGAAACAAGACAACCATCTATTGCCCGCGATTCAAGAAAGCTTACGTTATTAATTTCATTGTGTACATTTTCCATGCTTTGTGTTATAATAACTGTGTAACCATTTTCATTTGCAACAGACTCTATTCCTGTAATTACCTGTGAGAAAAAATTGTTGGCAACTTCTGCTACAATTACGCCAATTGATTTACTCTTTTTCAATCGTAAGCTTAATGCAATAGGGTTGGGCTTATAATTTATTTTTTTCGCATAATCTGTTACGAGTTGTTTAGTGGTTTCGCTTACTTCATAACTGTCTCTTAAAGCTCTGCTTACGGTAGATGTAGAAATGCCGAGTGCTTTTGCAATGTCTTTTATGTTAGTGGCTTCAAATCTCATATGGCAGTTTTGTATTTTGAAGATAGCAGCAATACGTCATAAATATACGAGATTTTTATTTGTGTCAACATAACACAATGGAAGCAGATGAGCAAAAGGATAAGCGGAAATTACTTTCCGATACAGAACTTACTGAAGATGTAGTCAAGCTGTTCTTCATTTGTTATCTCACCTGTAATTTCTCCGAGATAATGCAAGCAGCGGCGAATATCGAGTGCTAATAAATCGCCTGGCAGTTTTTCATTTAAGCCGTTGATAATATCGTTGAGTGATTCACTTACTTTTTCAAGTGCAGCTACATGCCTGGCATTTGTTACAATCGTTTCGTTGCCTAATGTATCTTGTTGCACGGTTGCACTAAATAAAGCCTGTTTCAACGTTTCAATATTTTTTTGTTGAAGAGCGGAGATATAAATGATATTTTCATTCAGTGGAAAATTTTCCGATGCATCTTTTTCTGCATCTGCCTTGTTCCCAACTAACATGTAACGGATGTTCTGTTTATTTAAATCATCAATCACATTTGAAATCTCATTGGATGATGTAGCATGCACATCGAAAATGTACAATACAATATCTGCATTTCTCATTTTTTGAAAACTTCTTTCAACACCAAAACTTTCAATTATATCACTTGTATGTTCGCGAATACCAGCAGTATCTGCAAGCCTGTAAAGAATGCCGTTGATATTTACTGTTTCTTCAATAGTGTCTCGTGTAGTGCCTGCAATATCACTCACAATAGCACGATCCTCGTTCAACAAAGTATTGAGTAAAGTTGATTTACCTGCATTTGGTTTTCCTATAATTGCAACGAGTACCCCATTTTTTATAACATTTCCTAAGTGAAAAGATTTTAAAAGCGTGGTCACTTTTTTATTTGCCTCATTTAATAGATCCTGCAATTGCTTTCTATCAGCAAACTCTACATCTTCTTGCGCAAAATCAAGTTCAAGCTCAATAAGTGCAGAGAACTTTATCAACTGCTCTCTTATATTCATTAATTCATGTGAAAAACCACCGCGCATTTGTTGTAATGCTGTTTTTTTACTTGCTTCAGTGTTGCTTATAATAAGATCAGCAACGGCTTCCGCTTGTGCCAGATCTAACTTACCATTTAAGAAAGCACGCTGCGTAAACTCACCCGGCTTGGCTATTCGTGCACCACACTTTATCAATGCCTGTAAAATTTTTTCCTGCACATAGGGCGAGCCATGACAAGATATTTCTATTACATCTTCACCTGTATAAGATGCCGGAGCTTTAAAAAGGGAAACAACCACTTCATCAAGCACTGTACCGTCGTATTTTAACAAACCAACGTGCAGCGTGTTGGGTGCCTGCTCGGAAAGATTTTTTGATGTAAATAATTTATTTACGATGTCAAAAGTTTTATTGCCGCTTACTCGTATTACTCCAATTGCACTAATCCCTTGAGGCGTCGCTAATGCTGCAATTGTATCATCCCATCCCGAAATTTTTACTGACATGTTGTTTCGTAAATTTTTATGAACCCGGCAGAATCGCTATCATCAACATCCGTTGCGTCGCACTCTTCAACTGTAACAATTCTGTTGAGCAAAATTTTCAAAGTGCAAAGGTGATACATACATTCTTAATAAAGTAAAAATCTATGATGATGTTTACTGTTTTTATAGTTCGCAGAAAAAATATGAAGCGCTGAAAATTAGCTGCTGCGAAGAGTTATAGAGCAGAAGTGTGCGACATAACAGAAGATGATAGAAGCAATATAGGGGTGTTTATAATGCGTAAAAAATCACTCTTATAAAAACAACAAAGCCTCTGCGCTTACAGAGGCTTTGTTGCGAAAAAGTTATTCATTCATTGTTACTGTTCTGATACCTGGAATGTTATCGCTTGTTTTTGACGATAGATTACGTTTCTGCCATTTTGAACAGCGGGTGTCCATGCTGGTCCTTTCTTAATTACGCGAACAGCTTCTGTGCCGCAGCCATACCCTGGATCGTTTAAGGCCTGCACTTCCGAAATATTACCCGACTTATCTACAAGAAAAGATACCACCACCGTATAATTGCCCGGAGGGGCACCGTTATCTACAGGAACATTGCTGTTAAGGTTTCTTTCAAGATATTTTTGCCATGCGCCTGCTCCGCCCGGAAATTTAGCCTCTATCTGTACGGTTTTAAACTCTTTATCATAATCTTCTTCCTGTGCTTTAGGTGCTTCAACCTGACCGGTACTTTGCTCAACAGGAGGAGCAACCACATCGGTTTTTTCACCTTCCTGGTTAATGGTACCAATCTTGGTATCTTCCAATTTTTCCTGCTCAGGTGGTTTTTCCTCTGGTTTTACTTCCTCATCCTTTACAATTTTGGGAGGAGTGAATTTCGTGATTTCTACTTTTGGCGGTTCTTTTGGCGGTGGCGGCGGTGGAGGTGGTTTCTTTTCTTCCTCCTGCTTTACATCTGCTAACTGCACATCCTGAACAAGTATTTGCGTTTGTTTTTTAGGAGCAACAAAATTTGCCAGGATACTTACTATAAAAACAAACAGGCAAATAGCGATCATGGCCGCAATTGCAATGATAAGCCGCCGCTGATAAGTCTTACGAAGTTCATAAGCTCCGTAAGCCTTATTTCTTCCCTCGAAAATTATATCGAGGATGTCTGCGCTTAAAATTTTATTTTGTTCCATGTTAAAGAATTATTGTAATTAGATGCAAATCTTTTCTAAATCCATAACCTTATTGAGAAGGTGTAGCCGCTTGTGTAGGTTCCGGAACGGGTTCACCTTCAGTTAGTCTTACATACCTGTCCTCAACCGGTGAAATATCAACGAGTGCATAGCGTTTAATTACGTTGATAGCCATTTCATCCAAAATGTCTATCACATTTTTATAAGTGCTTTCATCGTTGGGTTTTATCACAATAACAAGATCTGCCGTATCGGTAGTTTGCTTTTTGTGAATAATTACATCACGAATGTCTTTGAAGTTAGAAGATTTGAAATTAGAGCCATCCGGCGCTAACATACCTTCATAGTAAAAAACATTATTGTCTTTACCAAGCATTATTGTAAGTGCTCCTGATTCCTTTGCTTTATTTTGCTCTTCGGGAGTAGCTTTGTTATCAGGCAACACTAACTTCATTGCTGTAGGCTGACTTACTGTGGTAGTAAATACAAAAAATGTTATCAGCAAAAATCCAAGATCAACCATTGGTGTAAGGTCAACTCTTGTTGAAAGTTTTTTACCTTTTTTCACGCCTGGTCCTTTCTTCTTATGTCCCCCGCCACCCGAGGTATCCATTTCTGCCATAGCATGTAAATTTTTTAGTTAATAAATAGGATAAAATTAATCCTCTGCAGTTTTCCCTCTTAGCGCATTATTATAAAGTTCACTGCCCCGAGGAACACTTTCAGGATTTGTTACCATTTGAAATCTGAAAAAATCATTCTTTCTAAAAGCATCAATTATGTTTCTGAAAGCAGGGTATTTAGCTACATTATCTCCTTTTAAAAGAAGGTTTACCTTACCACCCTGGTAGGCGTCGGAAACACCTCTCATCCAATCAATCAATTCATTGTTTGTTGAATCTTTAACAAGTATTCCCGGCAACGTTTTATCGCTTTGCTGATCTATGGGTATTCTTGCCTGCTGTTTTAATTGTGCCAATGGAGTACCTAAAAAAGGAGCTCTTACCAAAGCTGCGATTTCCTGATCAGTTAATCCCAAATTTTTTATGGAATTAACGGATTGTATAATTGCTTGCTTTTTGTCTCTATCGTTTTTGCTGTCGCCTGTTGACAGATATACATGCCCGTCTTTGTTTAAAGAAACCATTACAATATCCTTTTGGGGAGCTATTTTGGAAGCAACCGAATTAGGTGTAGTAACAGTAACGGCCTCTGAAGGTTTAAATTGAGCAGTAAGGATAAAGAATGATAGAAGAAGAAAAGCCACATCACACATTGCCGTCATATCAACGGCTGTACTTTTTCGCGGTATTTTCGGTCTTGCCATAATGTTGTTTTTTAAACTTCACGTAAATAGATGCAAACACAGCAATTTTCCACATATAAAATTCTCAATTTATTTGTAGTTGGAAGCAAAGCTTTGTGTTAAAGTAAAACCACTTTCATCAATGCCGTAAGTAATAGCATCTATTCTTGTTGTAAAAACATTATACATAATGATTGCGATGGCAGAAGTACCGATACCAAGTGCCGTATTATACAATGCTTCAGATATACCTTGAGAAAGTTTTTGAGCAGCTTCACCGCCACCACTTTCACCGAGAGCTGCAAATGAACGAATCATACCAATTACTGTTCCTAACAATCCCAACAAAGTTGCTACTGATGCAATGGTAGATAGGAACACAAGATTCTTTTCAAGCATAGGCAGTTCAAGCGCAGTTGCTTCTTCTATTTCTTTTTGAATGTTCAATACTTTTTGTTCTGTTGTTAATTCAGTGTTACCTATCATTTCTTTGTACTTGCGCAACCCGGCCTTCATTACATTACCAACAGAACCTCTTTGTCTGTCGCATTCAGCCATTGCTTTATCTATATCTCTGTTGGCAAGATGATATTGAACTTTGCGAATAAATTCAGCAATGTTGCCTCTGCCGGTTGCTTTTGTAACAGTGAGTAATCTTTCAATTACGAATGTAATTACAGTAAGAAAAGCGGCTATAAGAATAGGTACAATTATCCCACCTTCATACATACGGGGAAATGCTCCTTTTGGTCCCTGATGATTTGGCCAGAATCCGCCTGCAGGATCAGGTGCAGTAAAATTACTTGCAGCACCTATAACAAATCGCCAAAGACAATAACCAAGAATAATACAAGTTAAAGGAGCGATCCATGAAATGGTGTTACTTTTCTTTACAGGCTGTACGGAAGTAGTGCTTCTTGCTGCTGTAGTAGCAGTTGCGGTTGCAGTTGGTTTAGTTTCTGCCATGACACAATTGATTTTAGGTTTTAAAAAGTGGTGTTAAAATTTGGACCACAATTCTAATGAAATTTCATTTGAAAAAACAAGATATTTTCAAATTATTTAATTGGGCACACAAATTAAAAATTTTATTTCAAGCAAACAACTGATGTTTTGATTTTAATTACCATGATACAAATTAATCTTTGTAAAACATCACCTCGTTTTTTATCTTATTTAAAAAGTTTTTTGCTGCTATTTTAATGCCAGCGGCAATGCTTCTTTGAAATAGTGTTTTCTTTTATGGAGTCGGCTTTTTGATTCTTTGTTCATCGGCTATTGTATCCCTCACTTCAAAGTTCTGAACTTTAATGAGCCAACACAAGTAAAATGAATTTTGACGAACGAATCTAAAGATACGCATGATGCATCGCACTACAAATGCCGTTGCAAAAAAAGATTAACAAAATAATTAAATCAATGAAATCTACCATAACGGTTCGTGTATTTATTGCCCCATATATTGTTGCAGTAAATCCTTTTATTTGTACTTATCCTGACAGACCCTACAGCAGCAGTAGTGGCTTTAGTTGATTAATAACCTGAATTGTATATCACTGTTCAATTTTGTCTCGAAATAATTTTTACACTTCCTTTGGACAATCTGTTTTCTTTATGTATTAGTTATTCCTGTATATTCATTCCCTCAATTAAACCAATCCATAATGATGAAGAATTTTTGCATTCTCATTCTTTCTATTTTTTTTGTAACGGTAACATTAGCCCAAAAAAAGAAAGAGCAGCAAACTCTTCCCAAAGATTCGCTTCCAAAAACAACCGTGCCTAAAATGTTTGGAAGCAGCCCTAAAAAATATGAAGACCTTATAACATCAAAAGCCATTACAAAAAAAGGATTGTTTACTGTGCACAAGGTTGATGAGAAATGGTATTTCGAAATCGCTGATTCAATATTCAATCGAGAAATAATGGCAATTACGCGTTTCAGTCGGGTTGCAAGCGGTGCTTCTGTTTATGGCGGTGAACTTGCAAATCAGCAAATTATTTTATGGGAAAAAGGTCCCAATAACAATGTATTTATGCGAGTGGTTACAACTATCAGTGTTGCAGATTCCACTAATCAAATCTATAAGGCAGTAACCAATTCAAATGTAAATCCCATTGCTGCGGCTTTTGACATAAAAGCTTTTGGTAAAGATTCTACAAGTGTGGTAATTGATGTGAGTGATTTTTTTAATGGCGATAATCAAGCCGTGAATATTGACCCTCTTGGAAAACGTTCACTTAATCTTATGGGACTTGCAAGTGACAGAAGTTACATAAAAGATATTTGTCCTTATCTAATCAATGTTGAAGTAAAAACTGTAAAGACATATAACTCCACACCCAATCTTGGTTTTGGAAATACTCCGATTATTATATCTGCTTTGCCTGCTTCATTTGCGGCAGGCGCTGTCACACTTGAAATGAATACTTCATTTATTCTGTTGCCTGAAGAACCGATGAAGAAAAGAAGCTTTGACCCACGTGTTGGATTTTTTGCAGATAATTACACCGTGTTTAGTGATGAACAACAAAAAGTGCAAGATGATATATTTATTTTACGTTGGCGTTTGGAACCAAAAGATGAAGACCTCGATAAATGGAAACGCGGTGAACTTGTTGAACCTAAAAAACCTATTGTGTATTACATTGATCCCGCTACGCCCAAACAATGGCGACCGTACATAATACAAGGCGTGAATGATTGGCAAAAAGCATTTGAAAAAGCTGGTTTTAAAAATGCAATCATGGCAAAGGAATGGCCTGAACATGACACAACTATGAGTTTAGAAGATGCACGCTTTTCTGTGATTCGATATTTTGCTTCGGGTATTGAAGACGCTTATGGTCCTAATATTCATGACCCGCGCAGTGGCGAAATTTTAGAAAGCCATATTGGTTGGTATCACAATGTGATGAAGCTGCTGCACGATTGGTATTTTATACAAGTAGGTGCAGTTGATCCAAAAGCAAGAAAAATGAAGTTTGATGATTCACTGATGGGCCAGCTTATTCGTTTTGTTTCCTCGCATGAAATTGGGCACACGCTTGGTTTACGTCACAACATGGGCAGCAGCAGTCGCACACCGGTTGAATTGTTGCGCAACAAAACATGGGTTGAAGCGCATGGTCATACAGCATCTATCATGGATTATGCACGGTTCAATTATGTTGCGCAGCCGGAAGATAATATTTCAGAAGCAGGATTATTTCCGCGCATAGGTGATTATGATAAATGGGCTATTCAATGGGGTTATACCCCAACAAATGCAAAAGATGAAAAAGAAGACGAGAAGATTGTAAATAAATGGGTTATTGATAGCTTGAAAGCTAACCCGCGTTTATGGTTTGGAACAGAAACAAATCCTTTCGATCCACACTCACAGACAGAAGATCTTGGCGATAACGCAATGAAGGCAGGTGAATATGGAATAAAAAATTTGAAGCGCCTTATTGCAAATCTTCCGGAGTGGACTAAAGAAGAAGCGGATAAATATGATAATCTTGAAGACATGTACACACAGCTTGTAATGCAGTTTAATCGTTACATGAATCATGTGTTGAAAAATGTGGGTGGTATTTATGAAACACCAAAAAGTGTAGAACAGCAGGGAGATGTTTATGAACCCACACCAAAAAATTTGCAGAAAGATGCTGTTGAGTTTTTAAACAAGCAATTATTTCAAACGCCAACATGGCTCCTCGATACAAATATCCTCAATAAAATAAGCAATCCGGTAAGCAACGAAACAGTTGCAAATACTCAAACGAGTATATTGAATGGGTTGTTAAGTGGCTCCCGCCTTAACCGCATGATTATTTGCAGCAATCGTTTTGGTACATCAAATACATATCAGGTTGATGACATGCTCGATGATGTAAAGAAAGGGGTATGGAATGAGCTTACTACAAAAAAGCCTGTTGATAATCTTCGCCGCAATTTGCAAAAGACGTACGTTGAAACGCTTATTAATCTCCTAAATCCGGCATCAACAACTACCAATGTGCCGCAAGGTTTTTTTGTTTTGTTTCCCACTAATGTAAAAAATACCGATGTGCCTTCAATTGTTCGTGCACATTTGGTAACGCTGCGCAGTGAAATTCTTGCGGCGATTCCGGTCACAACGGACAGATTAACGAAATACCATTTACAAGATGTTGCTGAAAGAATAAGAAGAGCACTCGACCCGTACAAATAATATATAAGCGCCTATATAATTTTTAGAAAGGAGCATTTCGAGGTTGACGGATGCCTTTTTGTTTGATGGTTTAGGAGCGGACTAATATCATTCCTTCATTACGGCGTTACGGCGAAGTTATTCTGACGGAGAAGGGAAAAAGAAAACTAACTTTGTTATTCTGAATAAATTTTTATACTAACACTTGTTATAAAACACCCCACACTTATCTTCGGGCGCCGAAAATGATATCATCATTGAACCATATTATCTTCATTACAACTTCAGTAGCTTTTACAGCTACAACTACAACCATTACAACAACCCTGTAAAGGGTTGCACATCATCATATAGCCCCCCCGTCCCTTTAAAGGGAAGCATTTAAAGGAAGAATATTTATTAGCATCTTTAGGGGAATAAAATAAATTCAATTTTCAGGGCATAGTGACACATAGCAAACATCAAACAGTTTTCGAAAAAAATAATTTATGAACCAAAATAACTCCCCTTTAGGGGATGAGGGTATGAAAGTTTTAAAATTTGGCGGAACTTCTGTAGCCAACGCTGAAAACATTCAAAAAGTTATAAACATCGTCAAGAGTAATGAAGAACCGCAAATCGTTGTGGTGAGCGCATTGGGCGGCGTTACAGACCTGCTGATAAAAGTGGGCACACTTGCAGAAAAAAGCGATGAAACCTTTAGAGATGTGCTGCAACAGTTGGAGAAAAAACATTTGGATACTGCGAGAGCGCTGCTGCCGGTGATGCATCAGAGCAGTTGCCTGAGCATGATTAAACAACAGTTCAACGAGCTGGAAGAAATTTGTAACAGTGTTTTTTATTTATGTGAATTATCGCTTCGTACGAAAGACCGCATCATTGCTTTTGGTGAATTGCTTTCGTCAAAAATTATTTCTGCGCTTATGCAGGCAACAGGTGTAGAGCATGAATGGATTGATTCGCGAAAAGTGATTAAGACCAACAGCAATTTTGGTTTTGCTGCGGTGAATTTTGGTGTTACGAATGATTTGATTTCCTACACAATTACTGCTGCTCACAAAAAATTATTTATCGTGCCGGGCTTTATTGCAAGTGATGAAAACGGCAATACCACCACGTTGGGTCGCGGCGGCTCTGATTACACCGCTGCAATTTTTGCCGCTGCAATGAATGCATCATCTCTTGAAATATGGACAGATGTTACAGGCATGATGACTGCTGATCCGCGCTGGGTTCCGAATGCAAAAACAATTAACCGCATTTCTTATCAGGAAGCGATGGAGCTTTCTCATTTTGGTGCGAAGGTTATTTATCCGCCAACTATTCAACCGGTGATGCAAAAAAGTATTCCTACTTGGATTAAGAACACGTTTGAATCAGAGAAAGCGGGTACAGTGATAGAAGAATTTCACTTCCCTTTAGGGGAGGGTGGCGAAGACGGAGGCATCATTACAGGCATTTCAAGCATTAATGCAATTGCTTTATTGAGTTTGGAAGGAAGCGGAATGGTTGGTATTCCGGGCTTTTCAAAAAGATTGTTTGAAGCACTCGCAAATGAAAAAATAAATGTGATTTTAATTACACAAAGCTCTTCTGAACATTCTATTTGTGTTGCAGTGAACACTGCCGATGCAGACAAGGCAAAAGAAGCAGTTGACAGAGCGTTTGAAATTGAAATTGCACAGGGAAAAGTAGAACCATTGAAAGTTGAATTAGGTCATTCAATCATCGCATTAGTTGGTGATAAGATGAAGAGCCATCCTGGCATCAGCGGAAGAATGTTTGATGCTCTTGGAAGAAACGGTATTAATGTAAGAGCCATTGCACAAGGTTCTTCTGAAAGAAATATTTCTGCAGTAATTGCTTCAGACGATGTAAAGAAAGGTGTGAATGTTTTACACGAAGCTTTCTTTGAATCAACATTTAAACAGCTCAACATTTTTATTGTTGGTGTTGGAAATGTTGGAAGCAAATTATTGAGCCAGTTAAAACAACAGCAGCCATTTTTGTCCGAGCATTTGAATTTGCAGGCAAGAATAACAGGTATTGCTAACAGCAAAAAAATGTTGTTTGTTGATAATGGTAATGATGTTAACCTCGATAACTGGAAGGATACTTTAGAAAAAGGTGAAGCAATGCAGTTAAATAAATTTGTTGATACCATTATTGAAAAGAATTTGCGTAACTCTGTTTTTGTTGATGTAACTGCAGATGAAACGGTGGCGACAGTGTATGCCAAACTTTTATCCAAAGCGGTTTCTGTTGTTGCATGCAATAAAATTGCAGCCTCATCATCCTATCAAAACTATGCGCATTTGAAATCATTAGCAAAAGAATACAATGCATTGTATCTCTTCGAAACTAACGTGGGCGCAGGTTTACCGGTGATAGGAACTTTGAATGATTTAAGAAGAAGCGGTGATAAAGTAAACAAGATTCAGGCAGTTTTATCAGGCACGCTAAATTTTGTTTTCAATCATTATGATGGCACTCGTCCATTCGCTGATGTTGTAAGACAGGCACAGGATGAAGGTTATACAGAGCCAGACCCGCGTCTCGATTTAGGCGGTACCGATGTAATGCGCAAAATAATGATACTTGCCCGTGAAGCCGGTGAGCATATTGAAATGGAAGACATCATCAACAATACATTTTTACCTGCTTCATGCTTTGAAGGAAATGTAGAAGACTTTTATAAAGAGATGCTAAAGCATGAAGACCATTTCAAAAAATTATACGATGAAGCCGCATCAAAAAATTGCAAGCTAAAATTTGTTGCGAGTTTTGAGACTACCCCTTCAGGAGGCGGGGGGGCATCAGTGGGTCTGCAACACATTCCATCTAACTCTGATTTTTATCATTTGTATGGAAAGGATAATATTGTTTTATTTTACACGCAGCGTTATCCTGAACAACCGTTGGTGGTGAAAGGAGCAGGTGCTGGCGCAGATGTAACGGCAAGCGGAGTGTTTGCGGATATAATTCGAGTTGCGAGAGTGTAGCCCCTATCCCCTAAAGGGGGATTATTAATTTTTCTTTTATAACAAAACGATGCTATTATCTTTTTCTTGGACGAAATTTTTTTACTCCCCTTTAGGGGATGGGGGCATGAGCGTAAAAGTTATATCGCCTGCGACCGTAGCAAATGTGGTGTGCGGTTTTGATATTCTTGGCTTTGCACTAAACGAACCTTGCGATGAACTAACATTAGAAATAAGTGATGAGCCGGGCATTCATATCATCAACAACGACGAATATAATTTGCCAACAGAAGCAGAGAAGAATGTAAGCGGTGCTGCGTTACTCGCCTTGCTTGAAGAAACAGCCGATGTAAAAGGTTTTACACTCATCAGTAAGAAAAATATTAAACCCGGAAGCGGTATTGGTTCAAGCGCTGCAAGTGCCGCGGGTGCTGTTGTTGCGGCGAATCATTTGCTCAACAATCGTTATAGAAAAGAAGATTTGGTGCGCTTTGCTATGTTCGGCGAAAAAGTTGCAAGCGGTGTGAAGCACGCCGATAATATTGCGCCATGCATATACGGTGGCGTTACACTTATCCGTTCCATTTTTCCACTTGATATTGTTCCCATTGATGCGCCGCCTTTGCATGTAACTGTTGTGCATCCGCAAATTGAAGTACGCACTGCTGATGCGCGACAAATTCTCAAACATCAGGTATTGCTCAAAGATGCCATCAAGCAGTGGGGTAACATTGCGGGTCTTGTCGCAGGTTTTATCAAGGGTGATTACAATCTCATTGGTCGTTCGCTCGAAGATTATATCATCGAACCTGTGCGCAGCATTCTTATTCCCGGTTTCGATGAAGTGAAGAAGCGCAGCAAAGAAGCAGGCGCTCTTGGTGGCGGCATCTCCGGCTCCGGTCCTTCTATTTTTATGTTAAGCAAAGATGCAGCAACAGCAATGTGCGTAGAAGCTGCAATGAAAGAAGTATTCGAGCAAATCGGTGTGGCATATCACACGTATGTAACAACGATAAATACTGAAGGAGTAAAAATTGTAACCACTGATTAGAATGATTGAAATGATTAGAATGATTTTAATGAACCAAGCTGTATTGCTACTCTCATCACCTGTTGCGTCGCACACTTGTACGCTTTGTTCGTTATTCAACTTTTTAACCCACCCCTGCCCCTCCCGGGAGGGGATGCCAGCACCTTATCAATTTTCAACAAACAAAATTTTTGTTTGAGCAGTATTGCATTATTCACCACTCACCATTGACCGTTCACCATGCATTATTACAGTCTTAATCACAAATCGGCACATGTAACATTGGAAGAAGCGACAATAAAAGGACAAGCGCCTGATAAAGGTTTATACTTTCCTGAATACATTCCAACGTTGCCAAAAGATTTAATTCGCAACATCAAATCTTTTTCAAAAGAAGAACTGGGTTTGATTGTAATGAAGCCTTATGTTGGAGAAACTATTCCCGAAACAGTATTAAAACATATCGTGGACGAAACCATCAACTTCGATTTTCCTTTGGTACAGGTGAAGGAAAATATTTATACACTTGAATTATTTCACGGCCCTACACTTGCGTTTAAAGATGTAGGCGCAAGATTCATGAGTCGTTGTCTCGGATATTTCCATCGCAATAGTGACAAACACACAACAGTGCTTGTAGCAACATCAGGTGATACAGGTGGCGCGGTTGCAAACGGTTTTCTTGGTGTGGAAGGTGTTGATGTTGTAATTCTTTATCCTTCAAAGAAAGTAAGTCCTATTCAGGAATTGCAGTTAACAACACTCGGACAAAATATTTCAGCGCTTGAAATAAACGGAACGTTTGATGATTGTCAGCGCATGGTAAAGCAGGCATTTGCTGATGAAGATTTGAACAAAAAATTATCACTCACTTCCGCCAACTCTATCAACGTTGCAAGATGGTTGCCGCAACAATTGTATTATTTTTTTGCTTATCAGCAATGGCAACCTGAAGAACCCCCTGTTATTTGTGTGCCAAGCGGCAACTTCGGAAATATTTGTGCCGGAATGGTTGCATACATTTCAGGTTTGCCTGTGCAGCATTTTATTGCAGCCTGCAATATTAATGATGTAGTGCCGCAATTTTTGCAAACCGGCGAATACAAACCAAAAGCATCAACCGCAACCATTTCCAATGCAATGGATGTTGGTGACCCAAGCAACTTCGTTCGCATTATGGAATTGTTTCATCAGAAAATCGAGAATTTAAAATCTGTACTTAGCAGTTATAGTGTTGATGATGTAACAACCAAACAAACTATTAAAGAAGTTTTTGAAAAATATAATTACACTTTAGACCCTCATGGCGCGGTTGGTTATTATGCATTGAATAAATATTTGCAGGATGTTGGCCAGCGATCAACATCTTCTAACTCCCCTTCAGGGGATGGGGGCATTTTTCTTGAAACTGCGCATCCGGTGAAATTCCCTGAAACAGTTGAAGAAGTAACGAATACAAAAATTGCTATTCCTGAATCTGTTCAGTATTTATTAAGCAGAGAAAAACAAAGCATAGAGATGGAAGCTTCTTTTGAGAAGTTAAAGGCATGGTTAATGAGTACTAACAGATAACTACATTAATACTCGTTTGTATAATTTTTCTTGCCCCGAGAAACACCTTAATGCAGTAAGTATGAATTGAAGGCTCACAAATGGTGATCGAGTAAATGAAAATAGAGTTACTGAGTTTATCTTAAAATCGACCTCAATCCAAATTCGCTTCTACTCTCATAGCTTTAAGACCTCTTACACCCTGCAATTCTTCAAGCTCGAGCAATTCGATGCCCGGTTTTAAAATGTTTTGATTCTGTAAAAAATCTATGTACTCTCTGTATTCTTGCAGTTCTTTTTGATTGGAATATACCATAGCGATTTTGCCTGGTTGAGTAAGGCGTTCCTGTGTGTCTTTTATAACGGCTTTGTCCAGTCTTTTCTTAATTACTTCATAACGGATATTGTAAGAGCCCTCTACATCGAACCTGCGCTCGTCGCGACGGAAGCTGATAGAAATGGCTTGACTGTGAATAAGTATCAGTTGTGTTGTTTGTAACGGTACTTTTAATGATGGTATTAAGCGATTTGTAATTCGAGCCGCTTCAGCCATAGAGCGCAACTGCCACAATCGAATATTCTTTAGGTATAGCAGATCGAAGGGATGATGCGGTGCAATGGACTGCCCAATGTAAATATTGTATTCTACTCCATCGGTACGATATTTCTCAAAATAATGAGGGTAAGATTTTTGCACTGCTTCTTCTTGCTGTTCCAGTGAATTCAACACAGCATTATTTATTGTTGCAAGCGTTTCTTCATACTCAAGCCGATAATGATAAAGCTTGCTTTTATTGTCATTCACCATTTCAAAATAATTATTCATTGCGTCTTCAACGCTTTTGTTATTCTTTTGCAAATGAGTAAATAATGGTTCCACCTCATGTTGCAAAAATTCATTTATCCGCATTTCATCTTCTGCGGTCATTATTTCTTTGATAGACTTTAGAAATGTTTGATTCTTGAATTTCAAACCTTCAAGCAAAGGAAGTTGCAGGTGTTGCAGCAATTTGTAGAGTATGTCATCAATCAGCAACAAATGTTCTTCAAGATCCTTTTGCATAGCGCGACTTCTCTCATGAGATGAGTTTCTTATATCAATAGCGCCATATAACGGAAATACATTGTCAAAAGCAACATTTGGTATTGTTGCCCCATTATCGCCGCTTCTGAAATGATCCCATGCTATTTCCATAAATTTCCATTCTACCGGTTGCTGCAAAGCGGTAAACTTTTCCTTTATAAATTTTTCAATTTTATTGTGAAAAGCGTCTCTGTTCTTAAGCATCGCAACAGACAATAAAGGCATTGCAGGTTCCAGTCTTGTCAAAACTTCATAGGTAATAATATTGGGCACAACCGTAGCAAGTTCGAGCATACCAAGCAATCCATCACTGTTTTGCATGGGATAAATAAGATAACCTTTTATACCGCTCTCGTACAAATGTTTTAAGAAAGGTGCATGGTTCGCCATCTGTTCACCCAAATTAGATATAGGAATAGGCTGTGGCATTTGGTTGAGAAACTGCATACACATTTTGAAAGTAGCGACATCATCCTGATTATTACTTTTCCAATGCTTGCTTATAATTCCGTAAGAAGAACATTCGTCATTCAACACCAATTCATCATTCACTTTCAAAAAAGGTATTAAGCCAATTTCCACTTCGCTTAAACCAACTAACGCATGCACTGCTTCTTTCAATTCGTTAATTATACCGGTATCGCATTCGTTTTGACGAAGCAATATTTTTTTGATGGCATCGAGCGATTGCGTTACAGTAACATCTTCGGCAACCCACACAGCAAAGCCTTCCACTTCAAATAAATCAAGTGGCATAGTTGCCAATTGTTTCTCAAGATCGAGAATGCGAAAAGTATTCAAACAAACGGCACAATTCTGAATAGGCGGCAGATTACCTTTAAGATGTATATCAATAAAGCGAGGATCGTAACGCAGACGATAATATCGTTTTAAGCCTGTAGCTGAATCTACAACCGGGTAAATCAGCTCGGGACTATCATTCAGTTTTATGCCATAAAATTTTTCCAAAACATGATCATATATCATGGAACATTCTATCTCTTTTAACTGTTGTGTGTTAATGCCTGCGGGAAGCAAGAGATGTTTTTCCTGCTCATCAATAAACATTTTTTTGAAGCTATCGGAATAGTAAAATACTTCGAATTGGTACGGTGCTGCAAGGGCAAAGCTGATTCTTTCATGCTCTGTTACCAAAGGGAAAAGCGATGTGGTAAGCATTTCAAGCAAACCATTTTGTTCTTCATTATGAAGATTATTTACCTGATTTAACAAATAATCTCCCGATTCAAATTTATCAATTAGATATTCATAATATCTCTCTATCGTTTCGGAAACCAGCGGACGTTTGCTCTTGAGATAATTAATAAACGGCAGAAAAGAAATTTTGCTGTCCACTGCAGGCAGGTCATGTGTAAAATCTGATGAAGGTGATAACGTTTTTGACTTGCGCTGAGATTTTGATACGGAAATAACTTCTTCCAGCATAGCAGTAGGTTTTATAGTTTAAAAAATGCAGGAGAGACTATATAAAGTTACAATAATAAAAACCGAAAAACCGCACCAAACCTGAATTTTGCGGTTAGCTGATATAAATAAAAACCAGAAGTTTATTTCGTTTGAAATGCATGTACTAATCCAAATTTACACCTACTCTTAATGCTTTTAAACCGCTTACGCCCTGCAATTCTTCCAGTTCAAGCTGCTCAAGATCATCATTTAAAACACCTTGCTCCTGCAAATAATAGATGTACTTTATATATTCATCAGCATCTGTTTTGTTGAAATATACGAGCGCAATTTTGCCCGGCTGTGTTAATCGTTCATTGGTATTTAGGACATGTACCTTATCAATGCGTTTTTTTATAACCTGATATCTTATGTTATAGGTGCCTTCCACATCAAACCTTCGCTCATCGTTTCTGAAACTTATATCAATAGGATTGGCGTGAACAAATATTAATTGGGTTGTTTCCAATGGCTTTGCCAATTGAGGCAACAGAGAATTAGACAACTTTGCTATCTCCGCCATTGATGTTAATTGCCACAACCGAAGATTGCTAAGATAAAGCATGTCGAATGGCTGATCGGGAGCAATAGACTGACCTACATAAATATCATACTCAACACCATCGGTTCTTATTTTTTCAAAATAACATGGATAAGATTTTTGCAGCTCTATGTTAAACTGATCAAGCCTGTCGTTAATTGTTTTGTTAATCATTTGCATTGAGCTCTCTAACAAGCGCCTGTTTTCGTGCGCAACTCCCGTTGAAGCATCAATAGCTTTAAAATATCCATCTACAAGATGGCTCGCAGAAAAATGATTTTGCTTAAAATGAAGCAGAAAAGAATTTATATCCTGTGTAAGAAAAGTTGTAAGATTAATTTCGTCGTTTGCGGTTAAATATTCAGAAATCCCATTCATCCATTCTCTGCACTCAAAAATTTTTTCATCTATCAACCCCAAGTGAAACTGTTCTTTTAAAGCAGTTAATGTTTCAATAAGTATGCGAAACTGCGTTTTTAAATCAGCACGCAAAGCGTTGTTTCTTTCTGTGGTAGAGTTGCGAATATCAACAGCGCCATACAATGGAAAAACGTTTTCAAAATAAACTGTTTCTATTTCTGCTTTTTCCCTTTTTAGATGAGTGTCTTTGTAATAATGCCACGCTGCTTCATTAAACTTCCAGTAAACTGCAGGCTGTAATGATGTAAATTTTTCTTTAATGATGTTATCAATTCTTGTATCAAATTCGTCTATGGAATTTTGCATAAGTTGAGAAAGCAGCGGAAGCACTGTATCCAGCTTTGCCAATATTCTTTCATCCAGTAAATTTTCTTTTTTAGTGTACACTTCGAGCACACCCGCCAATTGATCTCCATAAAAAACAGGTATCATTGCATAGGACTGTATGCCATATTGTTTTATAATTTTCAGATAAACCTGTCGTTGTTGATCTTCATGTGTTATAGTTTTAAAAAAAAGCAGCTTTGGATTTTCGGAATATTTTTCTGCAGTTGTTAAATAAGCAGATTCCGCCACCCCATGCATTCTTGCTTTTTCAATCAAAATACTTTTCAAGCAGGTTTCCGCATTAAATATTAGCTTCTTGTTTATACGCAACATGGGCATTAATCCAAATTCTATTGCATTACTGCCACATAATGCTTTGAGTGATTGTACAACGCGATCATAATAAAAATCGTCACGATGTGCAGTGCGATTAAGAATGCTCTCTTTTATAATCTCTGTTGCATACTCTTCTGTTATATCTACAAGCTTTATAACAGAAAAGCCTTCGAACCTGAACATAGAAAGCGGCAGCCACTCTTTTAAATATTCTATTACATTGTTGTCATTAAAATGAAGTTGCAGCGCATCAAAATTTAGTTGCGGCAATTCACCGTTTACATGTACATCAATAAAACTTGGATCAATAATCAGCTTATAATATTTCTGCAGGTTTGCTTCCTTGTCAAAATAAGAATGAATAAGTTCATACTTTACGGTAGGCGGAATATTGTATAATCTTTCGAGAATAAAAGAATAAACTTTTTCAATTCTTTTTTTACGCAGTTCTTCGTCATCAATAGGCGCCACGGCTGCGGGCTTTGGTTTGCCCGAATGTTTATCGCCAAGCAGTTTGTATAAAGCACTTGTTCCATAAAAAATTCGTGGCAGCAATGGCACACTTAACCCCCAAAAATGATGATCCTCATCAAAGGTGAATGGAAGAAGCGATGCAGCTATAAGCTCAAGCAATTCCTCATATTTTCCCATTTCGTGTAATGGCACTGTTTTTTCCAATTCCGGATTCATCTCGAATTTCTTCAACACAAACCTGTAAAATTTTGCTCTTACAGTTTTTTCTGTTTTTACGCGGCATCTCAGGTGTTCAATGAATTTTTTGAACGATAATGCCGTACTGCTTACAATATGTTGGGATAATTCTTCTTCTATATCGAGCAGAGTATGTTGCATAGGTATAAATTACTGCAAAATTAAACACTGCATGTAAAAAGCACATTATTTAATGCAAACGTTCCTTTTGTGAGCATGTAATTCTCCTTAAGAATGACGAATAACTATTGCAAATATTTTTCGACTGCATTTTGTACGAAGTGATAGTTTATAGCAGTTTGATTTTTTTTGGTACAAACTGCAGTTCTCTGTGGTGTCGTCCCTTGCGTCGCAATCCCCGTCTGACTGACGTAAGTGGGGCAGGACTTCATCCGTTGTGCAAGTGGAGTTGCAGGTTTTACATTCAAAGTTGCATATTAACTTTAAACAACACTTTTACAGCAGTCGAAAGTAACTCCGCATGATTTATAAAATCTCGATTATATTTTCGCTATCTCGTATCGCAGCCTTAACAACCCTTTGAAACCACAGTGCGCTTTAGTTTGTACCTTTGCCACCGCTATAAAAGTATGAAGCAATTTAACGTTCCAAATATTTATCGCAGTTCACTTATAAGCGCTGTAAAAAATAAACGCAAACAACAGGATAAACTTAAAAAAGACTTTTCGCCCACTCTGCTCGATTTTGGTGCTGTTAAAATTTTTCTTGCGCGTCATTTTGGTTTTTGTTACGGCGTAGAAAATGCTATTGAAATCGCATTTGAAACAATCGAAGAAAACGAAGGCAAAAGAATTTTTTTGTTGAGTGAAATGATTCACAATCCGCAAGTAAATGCAGACCTTATTAATCGCGGCGTTCAATTCTTACAGGATACTTACGGCAAACAAATTATTCCTTTTGATGAATTGAAGTCAGACGATGTTGTGATTATTCCGGCATTTGGCACTACTTTGGAAATTGAGAATTTATTACGTTCAAGAGGCATACAGGTTGAAAAGTATAACACTACTTGTCCTTTTGTAGAAAAAGTTTGGAACCGCAGTGAACAAATTGCCCAAAAAGGTTACAGCATTGTGGTACATGGTAAGCCAAAACATGAAGAAACAAGAGCCACATTTTCTCATGCATCATCACATACTCCAACAGTTGTGGTAAATGACATGAAAGAAACAATTGAGCTTGCAAAATATATTACAGGCGAAAAACATGCAGAAGAATTTTATACAGAATTTAAAGGAAGATATTCTGAAGGCTTTGATGTAACTAAAGATTTACGGCAGATTGGTGTAGTAAATCAAACAACACAATTGGCAACCGATACACAAGCTATCGCAGAATATTTACGAGCAACCATCATGCAGCACTATGGTTTAAATGAAACAAACATACATGAACGGTTTGCTGACACAAGAGATACTTTGTGTTATGCAACAAACGATAATCAGTCCGCAGTTATAGGCATGTTGCAAACGCCAGCCGATCTTGCCATTGTTGTTGGTGGGTATAACAGCAGCAACACATCCCATCTTGTAGAATTGTGCGAAGAAAAGTTGCCCACTTATTTTATAAGCTCTGCAGAGAAAATTATTTCAGATAAGGATATTTTGCATTGCAACTGGCGAACAAAAGAAGAAAAAATAACTTCCGGTTATTTACCTGACAAACAACCTGTAAAAGTTCTTATCACCAGTGGAGCAAGTTGCCCCGATGCAATTGTGGAAAAAGTAATAGAAAAGTTGGTAAGCGTTTTTCCCGAAAGAAAAGCAATGGAAGAAATTGCAGGGCAATTCATATAATACACAAAATCGAAGTTCATTCTAAAAACAAGCTTTTTAATTCAGATGTTGGAATCCAGCATTCTTCTTTTTTACCAAACCATTTATAACGGTTACGTGCAATCAGGTTATAAACTGCATCGCGAATGAAATAAGGAATAATGATAAAGCCGTAAGCAAGAGACCATGCGCCTTTTAATTTCTTAGCCACCTTTAATGCCGCCGTTGATCTTGTATAAATTTTTCCATTCTCTAAAAGGATAAATGAATTAAATTGATTAACGGGCAAGCCAAAATGTTTCATCACTTCTTCACCAAACTTACTTTGCAGCGAAGCAAACCTGAAATGTTTTTTTGGATCACGCTTAATAATAAATTGAACAGCACCACTGCATAAATTACAAATACCATCGAAGAGAATTACAGGATGGGTTTGTTCAAGCAACATAAACAAAATTCAGATCAGGAATTCTTTTGAAAATGTCATCCGCAGAGAAGAATGTAAGTTGTTTTGTAATTGCAGTAGCAGCAATAATAGCATCAGGTACTTTTAAGCCGTAATTTTTTTCTAATTTCAATTGCATGTCCTTTGATATCAGAAGAAATATTAAGTGTAAAACATTCGGATAGAAAAGAATTGAGCAAATTATATTCCTCAAAATTGAGTCGAGGCCATGATAATAATTCTATTTCCGTTATTATAGAAACTACAGAAATTTTGCCACTAATGATATTCTTACATACTTCATCGCCGTTAAACGCTTTGATCACAATATTTGTATCAATAGTTATAATTGGAATCATCTCTCATTCTTCTTTGAGTTTCAATTATATCCCCGTGCCACTTCAATTTACCGAAATATTTAGTCATATCAATGGGCTTCTTATCAATTTCCTCCTGAAATTCTGAAGAAGGAAATTGTTTTATCAACTCATCAATTTCTTCTTTTGTCATTCCCTTTTTTATTGTTAGCATCATAACGGAAACTTTTTTGTAAAGTTATAAAATCATTTTCGAAGCTCTATACTATCCCATATTGTGAAACACCTTGCTCACATCTTCGTCCTGCTCTAAACGTTCAATTAATTTACTTACATCTTCTGCCTGCGCATCAGTTACAGGGACAGTTGTATTGGGAATCCATTCTATTTCTGCACTTATAGGAGTAACACCCTTATCTTCCAAAGCCTTTTGAAGCTTACCAAAATCTGTAAAAGCGCAACGAAGCACGAGAATAGTATTGCCGTTATCATCCGTGCTTTCACCCATTTCTTCCAAGCCAAAATCTATCAGTTCAAATTCAAGGTCATCCACATTCAATCCATGAGGATTTAATTTAAACACACCCATTTTTCTAAACTGAAAACTTACGCTGCCACTGTTACCCAATGCGCCATTCCCTTTATTAAAATGACTCTTTACATTTGCTACTGTGCGTACATGATTATCGGTTGCAGTTTCTACAAGTATTGCCACGCCATGAGGTCCATAACCTTCGTACAAAATTTCTTCAAAGTTCTCCATCTCTTTACCCATTGCACGTTTTATTGCAGCCTCTACACGGTCTTTGGGCATATTTACACTTTTGGCATTTTGCATGGCACGACGCAATGCGGGATTTGTTGCAGCGTCAGGTCCACCGGCCTTTACAGCGATTGCAATTTCTTTTCCTATACGTGTAAACTGTTTCGCCATCCTGTCCCAACGTGCAAACATCGTGGCTTTGCGAACTTCAAAAATTCTTCCCATTACTATTTATGATTTTGATTTAATTTTTTTGAGTTTATTATTTATGCGTGAATTTTTTTATGATACCGGCTTTTATTTCTTTGGTCATCGTCTGTTGTGTCACTCACTTGTACATTCGGAATTTTGTTCAACAGAATTGTTGTAGTTGAAGAGTGCGACGCAACGGAAGTCTTATTCCTATTTTAAAGCTGGGTTCATAAAAATCTTCCTTATCAAGCGGCGCAAAATTAGCAGTTATAACAAAAGCAACCAACCATTGAAAATATTTTCAATCAGGCACAAAAAAACCGTCAGAAGACGGTTAAGATTTTTGTTCAAAGTCACTCGCTTTCGGAAGTATTTCGGAACCCGCTTTTAGATTGCTTGAGCTGCGGCTATAGGCAAAATAAATGAGAAGACCAAGTGTCATCCAGATGAATGCAACAAGTTGTGTGGTGCTGTCTAATGATATTATCATTGCCGAGCAAACCAACATGCCGAGAATGGGAACAACAGGCACCCATGGAGTTTTAAAAGGTCTTATTCTGTTTGGATCGCTTTTGCGCATAATTAATATCCCCACGCATACGAGCACGAATGCAAGTAATGTTCCAATGCTTGTAAGAGAGCCTGTGATGTCACCCGGAATAAGCGTGGCAAATGCACCTACGAAAATAAATAAGAGAATATTCGACTTATACGGTGTTCTGAATCTTGGATGCACCTGTGAAAAAACTTTGGGCAGCAAGCCATCGTTTGCCATCGAGAAAAATACGCGGCTTTGTCCTAATAACATCACTAAAATTACCGAAGAGAAACCTGCAAGAATACCAACTGTAACCAGTTTAGCGAGCCAGTTATAGTTGGTCATATATGTTTCGATGGCATAAGCAACTGATGCCTCTTTACCTTGTCTTACAAAGTCGGTAAACGGCGCAACACCGGTTAATACCCATGAAAATAAAACGTATAAAATAGTGCAGATAAGAAGTGAAACAAGAATTCCGACAGGCATGTCTTTCTTCGGGTTCTTTGCTTCCTGCGCCGCTGTGCTTACTGCATCAAAACCAATGAATGCAAAAAATACTATTGCCGCTCCCCGCAATACACCTCCCCAACCATGATTGAAAAAATCTTTATAACTATACGGTGTACCATCTGCCTGAAGAGCATCGGGTTGATCAGCAGGAATGAAATATGGATTATGGTTTTCGGGCTTAATAAATTGCCATCCTATCACAATAAAAATAAGAACAATTGCCACTTTTATAAATACAATCACCGCATTTACCATTGCTGATTCTTGCGTACCTTTTATAAGAAGTAAAGAAATAACAAGCAAAACAAAAAGTGAAGGAGCATTTATAATTCCATGATGCAACACATTATTGGCGTCATAAGCGGATTGAAATGGCGAGTGGCACCACTCGTAAGGTATTCGGTTGTCGAATAGTTTATTCAAAAATTCACTCCATGCTATAGATACTGTCGCTGCACCAAGCGCATACTCAAGTATGAGAGCCCAACCGATAATCCATGCAATTAATTCACCCATCGTTGTATATGCATAAGTGTAGGCGCTGCCTGCAATAGGAATCATTGCAGCAAATTCAGCATAACATAAACCCGCAAAAGCGCAGCCAATAGCAGCAACTAAAAAAGATAATGTTACGGCAGGTCCTGCGCTTCCCCCTGCCGCTGCTGCGGTGCGCACAAATAATCCGGCTCCAATGATTGCACCAATTCCGAGCGCTACAAGGTTTGTAGCAGAGAGCGTACGCTTTAAACCTTTTTCAGAATCTGCAGCTTGTGCCAATAATGCATCTAATGATTTTTTTCGGAATAAACTCATATATGGTTGGTTGAGTGAGGAATAATAGGAGCAAAATAATGATTTCTTTTTGTTCACCATTCAATTCTTTTATAAACAAAATTCGATACACTATCGTTGCTTTCGTTCCCCTTTAGGGGTTAGGGGCAAAAACAGCTTGCTTTGTAGTTTAAATATTATATTGCGCCATTATCATTGTTGCATGAAGGCATCGAACAAACTAACGCTTTATATTTTGATTGCAATGTTGCTGGGTGCCGTCACCGGGTACATTGTATTCGTAAACAGCACTGCTGATTTCGCAAAATCGTTTTCTGATAACATTAAACTTCTCACAACTATTTTTCTTCGCCTTGTGCAAATGATTATTGCACCGCTGGTATTTTCTACACTTGTTGTGGGTATAGCAAAATTGGGCGATTTAAAAACAGTAGGTCGTGTTGGCGGTAAAGCATTGCTATGGTTTATATCTGCATCGTTAATGAGTTTACTGCTGGGAATGTTTTTAGTGAATGCATCAAAACCGGGTGCAGGATTTAATTTAAGTAATGCAAGTGCCGCAAGTATAAAAGATATTCAGGGCAATACACAGGCTTTTACCTTGCAACATTTTGTAGAGCATGTGATACCAAAAAGCTTAATAGAGGCAATGGCTGCCAATGAAATTTTACAGATAGTTATTTTCTCCATCTTCTTTGGCGTTGCAACTGCAGCATTAGGCGATTATGGAAAAGTTGTTGTGAAAGCATTGGATGCTGTTTCGCATGTGATTTTGAAAATGGTGAATTATGTAATGAAGTTCGCTCCGTTTGGAGTGTTTGGTGCCATAGCAGGTGTTATAGCCGTCAACGGACTTAGCATATTTGCTTTTTATTTAAAATATTTTTCATTCTTTCTTTTTGGTATTGCCCTGCTTTGGGTATTGCTTTGCACCGTCGGATTTTTGATTTTGCAAAAAAGATTACGCGGTTTATTAAAACATATTGTGCAACCTTTGATAATTGCGTTCAGCACAACAAGCAGCGAAGCAGTGTTTCCAAGATTAACAGAAGAGCTGGAAAAATTTGGTTGCAGAGATAAAATTGTTTCATTCGTTTTGCCGTTAGGATATTCTTTTAATCTCGACGGCAGTATGATGTATATGACCTTTGCAAGTCTTGCGATTGCACAGGCGTACAGCATACAACTTGATGCAGGAACACAACTTACCATGCTGCTTGTATTGATGCTTACAAGTAAAGGTATTGCCGGTGTACCAAGAGCTTCATTAGTAGTGGTACTGGCAACATGCAGTATGTTTAAAATTCCACCGGAAGGTGTTGCACTGATATTACCGATAGACCATTTCTGTGATATGTTTCGCAGCATGACCAATGTGCTGGGTAATGCACTGGCAACAAGTGTAGTGAGTAAGTGGGAAGGAGCGCTGGAGGAAGAAAAGGAAGTCGTTGTCTGATTCAGTTGCGGGAAAAGTTGATTAGTTAATTGGTTGATTAGTTGAAAGGTTGAAGTGTTGATTGGTCGAAAGAATTTTTATGATGTTTTATTCATGGTTGATGATTTACGTTGGCGATTCACGATTGATGTAGCTTAATTCACCATTGACCATTCACCATTGACCATTCACCATTCACCACAAAATTCTTATTCAAATATCAAAACAATTTATGCTTTTAAATTTTGTTCTCTTAGATTTTCAATGGCACGATTTAATTAATCCGCAGTTTTATATCGAGTATGGTGGCTTGTGGCTTTTGTTGTTTGTGATATTTGCGGAAACAGGTTTGTTTGCAGGTTTCTTTTTACCGGGCGATAGTCTTCTTTTCGTTGCGGGAATTTACAGCGATGACCTTGCTGCACAAATTGTAGCAACAGGCAACAGCTTTATTGATCTGTTTATTTTGTGGATATTTATAACCATAGCCGGTGTGCTTGGAAATTATGTAGGTTACTGGTTTGGCAAGAAAAGCGGACCATATCTCTATCAAAGAAAAGATACATTTTTCTACAAGAAAAAATATCTAAAGCAGGCTCACGATTTTTACGAACGTTATGGCGGATGGGCAATTGTTGCAGCAAGGTTTGTACCTATTATAAGAACGTTTGCGCCGATTGTTGCAGGCATTGTTCAAATGGATAAAAAGAAATTCACCTACTTCAATCTTATTGGTTGTGCGGCTTGGGTGGCAAGTATGCTTATAGCAGGTCACTTCTTATACCAATGGGTGCTAAAACAATTTGACATAGACCTTAAAGAACATCTTGAAATGATTGTTATAATAATTGTGCTTGTTTCTACACTTCCTATCATTTATAAGTTTTTCTTTAAAAAAGAAAAAGTCTCTAACACCTAATTCATAAATATGCAGGAAAAAAAATACGGGATACTTTCTTTGCCTGTAGTGGTTGCAGCCCTTGGTTATTTTGTTGACATTTATGATTTGCTGTTGTTCAGCATTATCAGAATTCCTTCTCTAAAATCGTTCGGACTAAATGATGACCAAATTGCTAAAGATGGTTTATTGATTATCAATATTCAAATGTTGGGACTGCTTTTCGGCGGTATTCTGTGGGGAGTGCTTGGAGATAAAAAGGGAAGATTAAAAGTTTTGTATGCTTCCATCATTTTGTATTCGCTTGGCAACATTGCAAATGGTTTTGTGCAGAACGTAAATCAGTATGCGATTATCCGTTTTATAACAGGCATTGGTCTTGCAGGAGAGTTGGGAGCAGGTATAACATTGGTTACCGAATTATTACCAAAAGAAAAAAGAGGTCTCGGAACATCAATGGTTGCAGGTATTGGGTTAACAGGCGCGGTGTTTGCTTTTTTTCTAAAAGAAATTTTCATTCAACCAGACAATACGGGCTGGCGCATTTGTTATTTTATAGGGGGCGCTTTAGGATTTATTTTATTGATACTTCGTGTTGGCGTATTAGAATCTTCGATGTTCAAAAGCATTCAGCATGCAAAAGTTTCAAAGGGCAATTTCTTCATGCTTTTTACAGATGGCAAGCGATTTAAAAAATACTTGTTTGCAATTCTCATTGGTTTACCCAACTGGTATGTTATCGGCATCCTTATCACTTTTTCAAAAGAGTTTGGAGCTAAAATGAATGTGCAGGGTACAATTGATCCCGGCAAATCTGTTATGTATGCCTATGCTGCTATTTCTGTCGGAGATATACTTATTGGCTTTGTAAGCAACTGGCTAAAAAGCAGAAAGAAAGCGTTGTATATTTTTTATGTGCTCACTGCAATTGGTATTATTTGGTTCTTTAATCTTCATGGAGCTTCCGTATCAGAATTGTATTTAGCATGTACGCTTCTTGGTTTTGGTACAGGCATGTGGGCAATCTTTGTTACCACGGCAGCCGAGCAATTTGGTACAAATATTCGTGCTACAGTTGCTACCACTGTTCCGAATATGGTGAGAGGTTCGCTTACATTAATATCAATATTGTTTACGTGGCTGCAATCGCAAACGGGAGATTATTTAAAAGCGGGCTGGATAACAGGAGTGATAACACTTGGTATTGCAATTTTATCGGCAATTTTTTCAGAAGAAACTTATCATAAAGATCTTAACTATCTGGAAGGTGCTGTTTGATTTTTTTTGTGCGAGCTATGGTTCTTCGTGGCATCGCCTGTTGTGTCACTCACTTGTACGTTCGGAACACTATTGAGCAAAAGCCGGGTATTGAATAATAATGTTTGCAAGCTAATAAAATTTATAAACCACTCTTTCTTATCTTTTTTCCTTCCTTAATGATAGAGTTTAATATTATATCACAATTAATTGTACAAGCGCGCAACAATGCACTAAAAACAGTTAATGCAGGGTTGGTAAATCTTTATTGGCAGGTTGGAGCATTTGTAAGTAACCAATTAGAGCAGGCTAAATGGGGTGAAAAAACAGTTCAGCAACTTTCTGATTTTTTATTAAAGCAAGACCCAACATTAAAAGGATTTGATAGGAAAAATATCTATAGAATGATTCAGTTTTTCGAAACGTACCGACATTCAAAATTCATATCCGCATTTAAGTCGCCGATAGATGTTCTTGAAAATTCATCAAATGAAATTGTCGCCACACTGTGGCGACAATTTGAAAATACACTTGAAAAAGGAAATGTCGCTACGCTGTGGCGACAAATAAACGAATCTGATATTAGTCAAACATTGTTGGCAAAAGTAAATTGGAGTATACATAAAATTTTGATAGCCCGAACGCATAGTTCTGAAGAAAGGGAATTTTATATAAAGATGTGCATAAAAGAAAATTACAGTGTAAAAGAACTTGACCGTCAAATCTCAGCAAGCCTTTTTGAACGAACTATGTTAGGCAGCAATAATAATCTTTCAACAACATTAAAACGAACCTATCCTGATATTGCATATACTTTTAAAGATAGCTATGTGTTTGAATTCCTTAATCTGCACGAAAAGCCAAATGAAAATCCAAGTATCGGAGTTCTTCTCTGTAAGGATAAAGACATTGAGGTGGTAGAGTATGCTTTAGGTCGCAATCTTTCTCCCGCATTAATAGCCGAATATAAAACACAACTACCCGATAAAAAATTATTGCAGCAAAAATTGCATGAATTATTTGAGCTAAATAATAGTGGAGAATAATATCATGAAATTCCTCATCATCCGTTTTTCTTCCATTGGCGATATTGTTTTTACAACTCCGGTTATGCGATGCATGAAACAACAACTCCCGGATGCAGAGATTCATTTTCTAACCAAAAAAAGTTTTAAAACAGTTACAGAACACAATCCGTACATTGACAAATTTTTTTATTACGAAGACAATCTTAAAGAATTAAAACAACAACTAAAGGCAGAGCAGTACGATTATGTTATTGACCTGCACAAAAACATCCGTTCATATCTGGTACGGGCAGCTCTTGATGTTCCTATCCTTTCCTATCACAAAGAAACTGTTGAAAGATTTCTGCTCAACAAATTTGGAATTAACATCATGCCCAAAAAGCACATTGTACAACGAAATCTTGATGTTGTTTATCCATTCGGAGTGCGAGACGATGGAAAGGGGATGGATTATTTTATAGCTGAAAAAGATGTTGTGCCATACGAGTCATTGCCTCTTGTTCATCAGTTTGGGTTTATTGCTTTAGTAATTGGCGGTTCTTATTTTACAAAAAAGTTACCCGTCGAAAAATTACAGCAATTATGCACGTCAATAAATCACCCTATAATTCTTATTGGTGGTAAAGAAGATGTAAACGAAGCCGAACAAATTGCTGCAACTGATCCTATAAAAATTTACAATGCTTGCGGCAAATTCAATCTTAATCAATCTGCAGATTTGGTGCGAAAATCAAAGCTGGTTATATCTCATGATACCGGACTACTTTATATAGCCTGTGCGTTTAATAAACCTGTTGTAGCAATTTGGGGCGGCACTTCTCCTAAATTAGATTTAGGACCTTATTACGGAAGAGTTGTTGAAGAAAGGAATCAATCAAAAACATTGTATCAAAATTTTGCTTTGAATTTACCATGTCAGCCTTGTTCAAATTTTGGAACGAAAGAGTGCCCGCTCGGACATTTTAAATGTATGAAACTGCAAGATGTTGAAGTAATAAAAACAGCAGTGATAGAAATGTTAAGCAAGAGATGATGAGATTGTGAATGGCCCCGGGTGAATAAAACCCAAAACAAAAAACTTCGCATCTAATTCAGCATCGTGATTTTAATATCAGCAATTTTGTCTCTCAACAACTTTTTCTCGGCTTCGCTTTGCGTAAGGTGAAGTGCTTGTTCAAAATAAATTTTAGCCTTTTGCGGTTCATCGTTTTTTGTATATAATTCGCCGAGCACTGCATTAAACATATACTGTGTTTGCAAAAGCTGTTCTAAGTCTTCGATAGTAAAAATATAATTGATAGCTTCTTGTGTTCTTCCGGTATATGATAATACTACAGCTCGGTTTATTTGTACTACCGGTGAGGGTTTCATTTGGAACAATAAATCGTATAAGCACAATAATCTTTCAAAATTTGTTTCTTCAAACGAAGCTGCAATACAGTGCTCCGCAGCGATAGCAGATTCAATATGATAAACAGTTATCTCATCTCCCTGTGACGAAAAATTTAAATAATAATAGCCGCGTTTGATAAGCTCATGGTTCCATTTGCTTCTGTCTTGCTGCGCCAGTAAAATGATAGAACTGTTTTCATCAAGCCTGCTCTCAAATCTTGAAGCCTGAAAACACATCAGCGATAATAATGCATAAGAAGCGGGAATGTTTGTTGCGTTATGATCACACAATAAAAGACACAATCTCATTGCCTCCGCACAAAGGTCCTTCCTTATCAGTTCATCAGCTTTTGCAGAATTGTAACCTTCATTGAAAATAAGATATAAGATGGTGTGAACAGTTTCAAGTCTTTGAGCCAACTCTGCACCCAATGGTATTTCTAACTGAATATTATTTTTCTGAATAAACTGTTTGGCACGATACAATCTTTTTTGTATAGTAGCTTCCTGTGTAAGCAATGCCTTTGCAATTTCTGTAACACCAAAACCCGAAATTGTTTTAAGTGTAAGTGCCACCTGATCTTCTTCCTTCAATGCAGGATGGCAACATGCAAAAATTAATCGCAACTGGCTGTCCGCAATTTCTGTATCAAGAAAAACCTGATCAACATATTCGTTCGAAACTTCCTTCATGTACTTCGAAAATTCAGACGAATAATTATCGAACAGAGTTTTTCTCCGCAAAATATCGAGCGCTTTGTTTTTTGCCACTTGCATCAGCCATGCAGAAGGATTTTCAGGAATATTTCCAAACTTCCATGTTTGCACTGCTTTTACAAAAGCATCCTGCACCACATCTTCTGCCATAGAAAGATTGTGCATACCAAACAAACGAGTAAGCACAGCGATCATCTTTCCCGCTTCATGGCGAAAAAGATGATCTACCAGCTGATTATATGGTGCATTCTCACTCATCAGAATTTCATTACTTCTCTAACTTCAACAGTACCGCCTCTGGGTAAATCAGGGCAATCTTTTGCAAGCTCCAATGCTTCTTCAAATGAATTTGCTTTTACAACAAAAAATCCGCCAACAATTTCTTTGCTTTCAGTAAAAGGTCCGTCAGTTATAACAGGTTGCTCACCTTTCACAACTTTACCGGGTTGCATTAAGGCTTCACCGGCAACATAAATATTTTTCTTTTTCAATTTATCAATCCATGCAAACCATTGTTGCATGTTATTTTGCATTTCTTGTGGAGTCATTTCAGGCCGGTCTGTTCTGCCTCTGAAAATAAACATAAAGTCTTTCATAATTCGTTGTTTTAAAAATGAAAAATAAGATTACAACTAAACGACGAACAAAGAAAAAGGGGGAGGACAAATTTTTTAAAAAAAGTCTTCTATTGATTTTGTTTTATAATCACTGTTTTCAACAATTCTTATAGCATAAAAAAATCTTTCATTACCTTAACATTTCTCCTTTAATTTTTTCATTAACCATTTTAAAAAGAAATCGTTGTATGGTGAGAACTTTGCTTGTTGTAGCCGCTTGTTTTTTGCTTGCGTGTAATCAAAATCTAAAATATAAAACGATTGGCAGCATAGAAAGACTGGATCCTGCATTTGATTCGATTATTTCAAAAGACGCAAACGCGGAAATCATTGCTGAAGGATTTGACTGGAGCGAAGGTCCTTTATGGATTGAGCGAAAGAACATGTTGCTTTTTTCTGATATTCCACCTAATACTATTTATAAATGGACGGAAGAAAAAGGAAAAGAGATTTATTTGAAACCTTCAGGTTACACAAGCAACGTACCGCGTGGCGGCGAAGTGGGCTCGAATGGTTTGTTGTTAAACAGAAATGGTGAATTGGTTTTGTGCCAGCATGGCGACAGAAGAATTGCAATGATGATGGCAAGCATTGATACGCCGCATGCTGCTTATAAAACTATTGCGGGTTATTATCAAGATAAAAAATTCAACAGTCCTAACGACGCAGTGTTTCGCAGTAATGGTGATTTGTTCTTTACTGATCCGCCTTATGGTCTCGAAAAAAATATGGATGATTCTTCAAAGGAGCTTGCCTTTCAAGGCATATATAAAGTTGATGCATCCGGCAATGTAAAGTTGTTAACTGATACCATTACACGTCCCAATGGCATTACATTTTTGCCAGATGAAAAAACTTTGCTTATCGGTAATTCCGACGGCGACAAGCCTTTTATTTATGCTTTCGATCTTGATGCAAACGATTCGCTTACCAATCCGCGCATCTTTTGTAACGGTGCTGCATTGCCAACGAAAGAAAAGGGCGGATTTGACGGTATGAAAGCAGATAAGAATGGAAATGTTTTTGCATCGGGTCCGGGTGGTATTTGGATTTTTAATAAAGATGGTAAAGTGTTGGGAGAAATAAAAATTCCCGGAAGAAATTCTAACTGTGCACTCACTCCAGATGATAAAACACTTTTTATTACTGCAGACATGTATGTTCTAAGAGTAAAGATGAGAGAGTGAATTTAAGAACCCATGAATGCTACTCTGCTGACACGCCCCAAGTATAAATACAAAAACCACAAACCCTAATAAATGAAATTTTGATGTTGCGGTTGATAAGCTATAAACGTTGCTGTCTAATTTATATCTCTTGAGTCAACGTTATTTTACGCCTTGTGAGCATACTCATCATGACGGCGCATCCATAATCCTTTTTCGTTGCGTCCAAGCGGAGCCCGGTCAAGCCATTGGTAGATTCCCCAAAGGCCGTCCAATCCTCGTGCATAAGTAGAATAGGTGTGATAAAGTATTCCATCGTTAAGCACGAAGGCGCTCATGCCGGGACCTTCTTGTGTGAAAGTCGCCCAGTCTGTGCCGGCGCTGGCTGCAATCTTCTTTCCTTCTTCAGGTGCGGTATCGTTTGGGTTAATATTGTTTTCCCGTGAGCTAACGTTACCCTTGGTATAGTTGTACTCAAGGTTTCCGGAGCGTTGTTGCTCCCTGGTGAAGGAAACATTAAAGTCATAGTTAAAGTCGTTGCCATGTGACGATGCCCACGGAAATGTCCATCCCATCCGCTGTTTGTATGCCTGTAATTTTTGAAGCGGTGCACGTGACACAGCCCATAGCATCACATCATGGTTAGCAAGGTGAATCCAGAATCCGTTAAAGTGGTCTGCGATGTTAGAACAGTTCGGACAGCCTGCTGTGTAGTCAGGGCCGAACATGAAGTGATAAATGAAGAGTTGCGAACGTCCCTTAAAGAGATCTGCAAGAGATGCTTTTCCTTCATCGGTTTCAAACATGTACTCTTTATCAATTCTAACCCAAGGCAGTTCCTGCCGTTTTCGCGCCACTTCATCGCTGTGCCGGGTTAGTTCTTTTTCTGCCTTGAGCAGCTCGAGCCGCGCATCAAGCCATTCTTTATGCGAAACGACTTTATGATTCTCGATTCCATGTACGGTTTTTATTGTCGGCATAATATTCTCCTTGTTTTTATTATTGTATGCTATGAATTTTATAAACAATCAACTTTGTTTAAAGTTTTTTCATAGCTGTATTTTTTAATTGATTGGGTTTGCAACAAATGTATTGCCTGTCCAATAAATTTTATTTCCCGTTTGAAATATATTTTTTCCTGTTCGGCGAAATTCATTTGCATCATTCGTGCAGAGCGAAGAAACTTTGAGATAACCTGCCGTTTATGGATGCAAACCTTACCATTCAAATCCAACAAATAAAAGAGCGCATAATTGAAGAAGAAAAAAATTACAGTCTTGCATTGAAAGAAAATAAAGGCTATGCTCTTTTAAAAGGGCAAAGAATAATTCTTCAGGAGCTAAGACGACAATTACAAGCTGTTTTGGAAAAGTGTGGAGTTGAAAAATTTCCGATATAAACTTTTTGTAGCTATTCTTCATTTTAGTTGAATCCCTTTACTTCCTTAAATCACAAAATGATTTCTTCACTTCATTTGTTTCAATATTCCTCGTATCGCATACTTGATTAATTTAAGCCAATGTAACCCCGTTCTCGCCTTCAATCATTCTTTCATTTTATTCCCTCAAATTAAAAATGAAACATTCTGCAAAAATTATGATACGAAATGCGTGTATAAAATCTTGATTTCTTTCTTTCTTCACACAAGATTTTATCTGTGTAAACGATTGCACGAAATTGGCTAACAAAATCACCATACAACATATTGCGAAAGAATTAAACTTGACTGCTGCAACGGTTTCACGGGCATTGAACAATCATCCGCGAATAAGCGATGACACAAAAAAGCTTGTGCTTGAACTTGCAGAAAAACTAAGCTATCGCAGAAATAAACTTGCATCTTCTCTGCGCTCCGGTAAAACACATACAATAGGTGTAATAATACCAAGCGCTGAAATAAATTTTTTTGGTTCGGTTGTTCATGGAATTGAGAGCATTGCTAACGAGCATGGTTATAATGTGCTGCTTTATCAATCAAACGAATCGCCACAGTACGAGGTTAGAGCAATTGAAACTTTCATCAGCGCAAAGGTGGACGGCATACTTGCTTCTATTGCAAAAGAAACGGTTGATTTTTCTCATTATCTCGAATTAAGATCAAGAAATATTCCCTTGGTTTTTTTCGACAGAAGCAAAGATGCGCTCAACATTCCGTGCGTGATTATTGATGATTTTAAAGGCGCTTTCATTGCTACAGAACACCTGATAAAACAGGGCTACAAAAGAATTGCGCACATATCGGGTCAGCAGCATATAAAAACTTTCAAAGATCGTTTGAACGGATATTTAGCAGCATTGCAGGAGTATGATTATCCTTCTGATGAATCTCTTGTTTACAATGGCGATGTTTCTATTGAAGCGGGTAAAGAAGCAGTGAATTATTTCATGAATTTAGACCATGCACCCGATGCAGTTTTTGCCGTGGAAGATTTTACTGCGCTTGGTGTTATTAAAGCTGCAAAAGAAAGGAAAATCAACGTGCCTGATGAGCTGGGCATCATCGGTTTTGCGAATGAATCTTTTTGTGAACACATAACGCCGGGTTTATCTTCTATAGATCAGCAAACGGTGCAAATGGGCAAAGAAGCATTTACACTTTTGCTTGAGTTGATTAACGACAAAAACAAAAAGCATATAAAAAAATCTAAGATTGTTTTAGAGCCGGTCCCATATTTCAGGGAGTCGTCTTTAAAAGACGTTAGACCAACAATTGATGCAAAAAATTTTATTTATAAGCGTAAACGATTGCTCAAATAATCGTGAAACGTGAGAGGGCAAACGTGAAAAAGATAGAGATGAACACCCTCTCTCACCTTTGACGATTCACGACTCACGATAAAACTTTTTGTTATGGTTTCAAATTTCATAAGCAGTTAGTTTAAGGTTTACTAAACCCCCTCGCTTTTTAGCGAGGGGAGTTTTTGAAAAAATGAACATTACAAAACATCTGTAAAACGTTGCTACCACTATGCAAAAGATAAACAACATATTGCTTCTTATTTCTGCGTTCACTGTAATGTCGTTTATTTATTTGCATCGCAATGATGATACCCATGTAACAACTGTAGAAACAACTTCGGTTAGTCATGTCAACAGTTATTACATCTCAAACAAAGCGCCGTTGCAACCTTTGCATTTCATTAAGCTACCGATTACAAGCATAAAGCCAAATGGATGGATAAAAAAATACCTTGAACTGCAACGTGATGGTTTAACAGGGCATCTCGGCGAAATAAGTGCATGGCTCGATAAAAAAAATAATGCATGGTTCAGCGGTAATGGAACAGGCGATCATGGTTGGGAAGAAGTTCCTTATTGGTTAAAGGGTTATGGTGATCTTGGTTATATTTTAAATGATCAATCCGTAATTGCCGAAACAAAATCATGGCTTGAAAAAGTGTTTCAAAGTCAGCGGGCAGACGGGTATTTCGGACCGGCAAACATGGATAAAGACAAACCCGACATTCCTGATTTATGGCCCAACATGATTATGCTTTGGTGCATGCAATCCTATTACGAGTACAGCAACGACCCTCGTGTTATCTCTTTCATGACAAAATATTTTAAATGGCAATTATCAGTACCGGATGATAAGCTCTTAAAAATTTATTGGGAGAAGAGCAGAGGAGGTGATAATCTCTACAGCGTTTATTGGCTATACAACAGAACAGGTGAAACATGGTTGCTCGATCTTGCAAAAAAAATTCACAACAGTACCGCCGATTGGACGCAACAAAATAATTTAACGAATTGGCACAATGTAAATGTTGCTCAATGCTTCAGAGAGCCCGCCACTTATTTTTTGCAGGCAAAAGACTCAAACTTTTTGCAAGCGACTTACAACGATTTTAAACTCATTAGAAATATTTATGGTCAAGTGCCGGGCGGCATGTTTGGTGCAGATGAAAATGCACGCAAAGGTTATACTGATCCGCGACAAGCAGTTGAAACATGCGGCATGGTTGAGCAAATGGCAAGCGATGAAATTCTTACAGGTATTACAGGTGATGCCTTTTGGGCAGATCATTGCGAAGATGTTGCATTCAATACTTATCCTGCCGCTGTAATGCCCGATTTTAAAGCATTGCGTTATCTCACCGCTCCGAACATGGTTGTAAGTGATAGCAAAAATCATAGTCCGGGCATTGAAAACAACGGTCCCTTTTTAATGATGAATCCTTTTAGCAGCCGTTGTTGTCAGCACAATCATGCACAAGGCTGGCCTTATTATGCAGAACATTTGTGGATGGCAACACCAGATAATGGCATCGCTGCAATTTTATACAATGCTTGTGATGTTACTGCAAAAGTTGGCAATGGTGCAAATATTACATTAAAAGAAGAAACACATTATCCTTTTGATGATGAAGTGAAGATAACTGTAGCTACTGCAAACGCTTCATCATTTCCATTGTATGTACGCATTCCTTCATGGTGCAGCAATGCACAAATTTCTATCAATGGAGAATTGTTGCAGCACAATCATAAACCTTCCACTTACACAAGAATTGAACGAACATGGAATAATAATGATGTTATAAAAATTGTATTTCCAAAAGAAGTTACAGTAAAGAAATGGACTTCAAATAAAAATAGTGTAAGTGTGAATTATGGCCCACTCACTTTCTCTCTCAAAATAAAAGAAGAGTACAGGCAAATGGATAGCAAAGCATCTGCTATTGGTGATTCTAAATGGCAAGCGAATGCAGATGAATCCAAATGGCCTTCATTTGAAATTTATCCTGCAAGCAATTGGAACTATGGTTTGTTGTTGAATGAAAAAAATCCTGCATCATCATTTCAAGTTATGGAGAAAGAGTGGCCTGCAAACGATTTTCCTTTTACACAACAAACAGTTCCGGTTGAAATAAAAACAAAGGGCAAACAAATTCCTCAATGGACTTTGGATAAATATGGTTTGTGCGATACGCTTCCAACAAGTCCTGTAACGGTTGATACGAAAACAGAAGAGTTAACATTAATACCAATGGGTGCAGCACGGTTGAGAATTAGTGCCTTTCCGGTGGTGGCGAATGGTGGTGAATAGTTTGAGTGTTTGAGTGTTTGAATGTTTGAGTGTTTAGATGTTTGAATGTTTGAGTGTTTGAATGTTTGAGTGTTTGAGTGTTTGGGTGTTTGAATGTTTGAATGTTTGAGTATTTGAGTGTTTGAGTGTTTGAGTACTTGAGTGTTTGAGTGTTTGAGTACTTGATTTTATATGCGGAGACAAGAAGCTGTGGTTATGATAAATAGAATTACTAATGATATGCAATACCGTTAGCGATGATTTGAAAAACTGATGTCAGGTATTCCCTCCTTGGAGGGGCAGGGGTGGGTTTTGCTCAATAGAGAACAAATCGTTTGTTCAAATTTATCGTCAGACCGGCTTCGCCGTGCCGACGAGATTGCTGCAGTACAAGTGTGCCCCGAATCATTTCACAAAAACCTTTCTCGGGGTCTTCGACGACGCAACAGACGATAAATAGAAATTCAAAGGTCGGCTCATAAAAAAACTTATGAACAATAACGAGTGATGTGAATATTAAGAAGTGCAAACAAAAAAATCATTACATAAAAAATTTTTGCTGCAATGTCGTTTAGTTAAGAAATATTATCACGCAGAGCTAAGGAGTGCACAGAGAAAAAGCGTATAATGTTTGTCTATCTCTGCGTACCCAGCGGTCTCTGTGTGAGACTATTCAATGTTTAATTAAACGACATTGATTAACCATTAACCATTCACCATAAAAATGAAAAACATGATTACAATTTTATTCATTAGAACTAACACAAATCCCTTTATTGAAAACACCATTTATTACAACTAAAATTTTGGCTATGAGACACTGCTTGTTTACTTTTTTTAAAGGCTATAAACCAAAGCCTCAACGGCGGGTAACAACGGGAAAGAAATTTTTACTATCCGCACTCGTGGTTATGTTTTGCTTTTTTGCAAACGCACAAAAAACCATCATGGGCAAGGTGACAGATTCAACAAAAAGACCTTTACCCGGTGTAACAGTTTCTGCCGATGCATCGAAAAAAATTGTTGTTACTGATGCTGATGGCACGTACCGCATACAGATAAACAGCAACGATAAAAAGCTGTTGTTTTCGTTTGTAGGTATGAAACAGTTTACACAAGACATAACGAATGCCGATTATTACGACATCGTGATGACACCTGACGTTTCAGGTTTGAGTGATGTGGTTGTTGTTGGTTACGGCTCACAAAAAAGAGGTTCAATAACTGCTGCGATTTCTACGGTTACCAGTAAAGACATTGATCGTGTTCATGCAGGCTCAACCGTAAGCACAACACTTGCAGGGAAGTTGCCCGGTGTAACATTCAGAATGCCTGATGGTCGCCCCGGGTCTTCTGCAAATATTCAAATACGAAACATGGGTAAAGCATTGTATGTAATAGATGGAATACAACAAGATGAAGGACAGTTCAACAATCTTGCATCAAATGATATAGAAAGTATTTCCGTGTTGAAAGATGCTTCGGCTGCAATATATGGTGTGCGTGCTGCAAATGGTGTTGTTGTTGTTACAACAAAGAAAGGAGCAATCGGAAAAAATAATATTAATATAGATGCTTATGCAGGTTGGCAAAGATGGTTTCGCTTTCCCGAAGTATTGAATAACTCGTATGATTATATGAAGTATTTGGCAGAGGCGCAGGTAAACAGTTATGGCAGCACAAACATTACACAGGAAGAGCTTGATAAATATAAACAAGGTGCAAGTGCAGGACCGCAATACAGAAGCTTTGATTGGAGGAAGTTTGTTATGAGCAACAACAATGCTCCGCAAAATTCTTTGAACATAAATGTGACCGGTGGTTCAGATAAAGTGAACTATTATGTTTCCGGAACAAACTTTTATCAGAACTCTGTTTTGGGCAGTGAATATAAATTTATGCGCAAGAATATTCAATCGAATGTAAATGCAAAACTGGCAAATGGTCTGAGAGCAGGCATGGACATTAATGGAAGAATTGAAAGCCGCGAAAATCCCGGTGTGCCCGGCTTTGATGACTATTGGCTGGCTCGTTTCGCAGTTTTGAGAAACACCCCATTGGAACGTCCTTATGCAAATGATAATCCTGCGTACTTAAATGATATTGGTCATACAGAAACAAATTATGCTTACCTGAACGAAACGATTTCAGGAAAATATAGAAGTGATTGGAGAGTGTTACAAACGAACTTTCATGCAGAGTTTGATGTGCCGGGAATAAAGGGTCTTACATTAAGAGCTTTGTATTCGTACTACATTGCAGATTATGTTTTGAACAATCATGAATATACTTATGAAGCATACACTTATCATCCCGAAGACTCAACGTATGCCGTTACAGGTGGCAGCACCAATCCATGGCGCGAAAGAGAACAGATAAAACAAATTAATACAACAGCGCAAGGGCAACTAACTTATAACAGCACATTTGGTGAGCATACCGTTGGTGCTACTGTTGTTGCAGAAAGATTAAAGTCCGAGCGTTTAAGAAACTGGATACATGCTTCGCCGGTTTCGAATAATCTTCCCCTGATTTATTTTCCAACTGCAGACCAATATCAAGATCAGGACGATAAACAATCAAGAATTGGCTACATAGCACGTGTTACTTACAGTTATGCCAACACTTATTTTCTTGAACTTTCAGGAAGGCGCGATGCATCTTATTTGTTTCCCCCGGGTCATCGTGTAGGATATTTTCCCGGTATTTCAGGTGGCTGGCGTATTACAGAAGAGCCATTCTTTAAAAAGTTATTGAATGAAAAAAGAAATATCTTAAGCGATTTAAAATTCAGAGCTTCTTATGGTGTTCTCGGTGATGATACTGACCCATACAATAACAATAATCCTATCGTTGCTCCGTATGCTTATCTCGCAGGATACAACTATAATCAGGGTATTGCTATTTTGGATGGTAACGCAGTAACAGTTTCAAGAGATAAAGGTGCACCTACCACAAACATAACATGGACAAAAAGCCGGATTACAGATGTAGGTGTTGACTTTGCATTTTTAAACGGAAAGCTAACCGGCACATTCGATTATTTCTACAGAAAGCGTACTGGCATTCCCCAATCTAAAAACGATGTTGTAGTACCTATTGAAATCGGTTACACATTACCGATGGAGAACCTTAAGAGTGATGCACAATATGGTGAAGAGTTTTCTTTGAACTATAACGGAAAAATAAACCAGTTGATGTTTAATGTGGGCGGAAACGTCTCTTTTACACGCTCAAAAAATTTAGCATCTTATAATCCTGTATTCTCCAACTCGTGGGATCAATATCATAATTCTGCCGAGCAGCGCTTCTCTAATTTTTCTTGGGGCTATACGGTGATAGGTCAGTTTACTTCCCATGATCAAATCAACAATTATCCGGTGAATATAGACGGTCAGGGCAACAGAACATTACTGCCCGGTGATTTGATCTACAAAGATTTTAACGGCGATGGAAAAATTGATCAATACGATGAGCGACCAATTGGCTATGGTTACGGCACGCAACCTCAAATAAATTTTGGATTAACGATTAGTGCTGCATATAAAGGGTTTGATTTTCATGCAGACTTCTCCGGTGCTGCAGGATATACATGGTTTCAAAATTGGGAAATGCGTTGGCCATTTCAGAACAACGGAAATTTAAATGTTATTTTCTTAGACAGATGGCATCATGCAGATCCGCTTGATCCAACAAGTGAATGGATTCCCGGTAAATATCCTGCGCTGCGTGTTAACCCGGGAAATAGTCACAGTGATTATGGGTCTAATTCAACCTTCTGGCTGCACAACGTAAAACAAATAAGAGCAAGAACTGTAGAGCTTGGTTATCTCGTGCCTTCTTCCGTTATCAAGAGAGTAAAGCTTCAGCGTGCAAGATTTTATATCAACGCATACAATTTATTCTCCATTGATAATCTGAAACAATACGGCATTGATCCCGAAGTGATTGACGATAACGGATTGCAGTTTCCTCAAAGCAAAGTATATAATGTTGGTGTTAATCTTTCTTTCTAACCTTCAGTAAAAACATTACGATGAAAAAATTTATTTCAAATATTGATCATCCGATAAAAAGTTTATTGCACATCGGAAATATTCTCCCGAAGAAATTTTTAGCCCCTCTCCTCAAGGAGACCTTGTCCCGACCCTTCGGGAGGGGTTGGGGTGAGTTCCTTTTATTTGCATGCATTGTTTGCATAACGGCTTGCAAAAAAGATAGCGAGTTTTTAAACATTCCACCTACACAGGTGATACCCGAAGAAGTTGCATTTTCAGATCCTGCACTGGTGCTATCCATATTGGGTGATTTATACAACAGACAACTCGACTTTTCTGCATTGGATGGAACACCCACTGATCCGGGTTGGAGGTCGTTTGCAGATTTTGCTGAAAGTTTTCCTTCAGAAAACGGAAGCTACTATATTGTGCAAAGAACAGGCTGGGATTATAACCAATGGGACGTTAATTGGTTTGACAGTTACGCATACATCCGCGATTTAAATCTTTTTATTCAAAGAGACAGTGCATCAACACAACTATCAGAAGGAGATAAAAAAAGATTTTTAGCAGAGGGCAGATTTCTTCGCGCCAACTTTTATTTTGAAATGGTAAAAAGAATGGGCGGTGTTCCACTTATACTTCAACCATTAACGTATGATCTAAAAGGCGACCCCACTTATCTTCAAACACCACGTGCAAAAGAATCTGAAATATACGATTTCGTTATCAGCGAAGCGGAAGCAATAAAGAATGATCTGCCTGCAGATCCTGCGGAAAAATCAAGAGCTACAAAAGGTGCTGCGCTGGCGATGGAAGCAAGAGCTGGATTGTATGCAGGCTCCATTGCAAAGTATGGAGTTACAACACCACAGGTTTCTTTGCCGGGCGGTGAAGTTGGCATTCCTGCAGATAAAGCAAATTCCTATTACACAATCGCTTTATCAGCAGCGCAACAAATAATCAATGGTGAAGCAGGCGGTTATAAATTGTATCAAGTGTTACCCAATCTTGCAGATAATTTTGCCGCGATTTTTTTAGACAAAACAAGCGTTAATCAAGAATCTATTTTTATTGAAGACTTTAAAGTGAATGGTGGTAAAGTTCATGGCTTCACTATCAATGATCAACCATTTTCTCTTTCTGATGAAGGTTTTGATGCAGGTCGTTTAAATCCTTCACTAAATCTTGTTGAAGCATTTGAAAAATTGGATAACACTTATGCTCCGTTGGCAACAACAGATGGTTCCGGCAATCCCGTTTACTACAGCGGCATACAGGATATTTTTGCTGGCAGAGATGCGCGTCTTGCAGGTACAGTATTATTACCCGGCGATGTGTGGAAAACAGGTGTTGTAGATATTTGGGCAGGTTACCAGTTGGCAGATGGGAGTATTGTTACAAGCGATAATGCAGTTAATCTAAAACCTTTGCCCGGTACAACAACGCCCGTGCAGGTTGTTGGTAAAGATGGGCCTGTTAGTGGTCTTGAATTAAGAACACAATCCGGCTTTTATATACGCAAGTGGTTAGATCCGCAAACAGGTTCGGGCAGAAGAGGCAGAGGCAGTGATGTTGCTTTTATTCGTTATCGCTATGCCGAAGTTCTATTGAATGCTGCAGAAGCTGCATTTGAATTAGGTCAAACAGATGTTGCGGCGAACTACATGAATCAAGTGCGTGCAAGAGCAGGGTTAACTACACCGCTCACTGCAGGTGATATTACTTTCGATCGCATTGTTCACGAACGCAGGGTAGAGCTTGCATTTGAAGGTCATACATTATTTGATATGAAACGCTGGAGAATAGCGCACAAAGTTTGGGATGGTGCACCAACAACACTTACGGATTTAAAAATCAATATTGGTTCTGCAACAGATAGGAACACGCAACCATGGGGATTATGGCCTTATAAATTTTATGCTCCCGGTAATCCAAACAATGGTAAATGGATATTTAAGGAAGTGCTTCCCGGTCCTGTTACAGGCAGTAATTTATTTAGGCTTGGAAACTATTATTCCCGTATTAACGATGATGTTCTTGCAGCCAATCCAAAAATTGTACGTCAACCAAATCAGTAACTCCCAAATGAATTGCTATGAAAATCTTTCAATATATTTTTTCTGTTGCGCTTATTGCAACCACGTTTTCTGCATGCGATAAAGATAATTATGCGCCACCCGGTGCACAACTTACCGGTGCTTTAATGTACAACGGCGACAGCATTGGCGTTGAGTATAATCAAGTAACATTTCAATTATATCAATATGGTTTTGGTAAAGTAGCTCCTATTGAAGGGACGTTTACACAAGAGGGAAGTCTCAATGCAATGCTCTTTAATGGTGATTATAAATTTATTATTCCCGGTGGGCAGGGTCCTTTTTTGTGGAAGCAAACTTCTTCAGGCGCACCCGATACGCTCAACATTACAATGAACGGAAATCAAAACATCAGCATTGAAGTCACACCCTATTATATGATACGTAATGCTCAAATATCAAGTTCGGGGGGAATAGTTACAGCAACTTTTGCAGCAGAAAAAATAATTACAGATGCCAATGCAAAAGACATCGAAAGAGTAACATTATACATTAACAACACACAGTTTGTTTCCGACGCGAATAACAGGGCAAGGACCGATTTAAACGGCACTGATATCACCGATCCAAACAATATTACATTAAGTGTTACTGTGCCTTCGGATATAAATCAAGGTTATGTTTTTGCACGCATCGGTTTAAAAATTGCAGGTGTTGAAGACATGATTTTTTCGCCGTTGAAGATGGTGAATTACTAAACTGTTTTGAAGGTTTAAAGTTGAACGTTTAAAGTTGAAGGTTTAATGTGTAGGGCGCAAAGTGTAAGGTTCGATGCACTTTAAACTTTTTCACTTTAAACTGATTATGTTACCGGCTTTTGTATTTCATGGCATCGTCTGTTGTGTCACTCACTTCAAGGTTCCTTTTTCAATTGGGCTGTAGCGTTCCTGTTCAAAACTTGTTGCTGAATGGCGAAAAAACGTGACATGGAGAAGGTTGTTCTTTATGATTATTAGAATTATTAATGATAAAAATAGAGTTAGTGATGATAGAAACTCTACTGCCGGTATCTCCTCCTTGGAGGGGTGCAGGGGTGGGTTGTTAAGATGAATTGATTCAAAACAAATTTGGATGCAACAAACGCACGATCAAAAACATTACTTGCTTTCAATTTGACTGTAGCGTTCCTGTTCAAAACTTGTTCTGATGGAATGAAATCATGTTACACATAACAAACGAAGGTGTGTGTTGTGTTCAATAGAATTACTAATGATAAAATAGCGTTAGTGATGATTAGAAAACTGCCGGCGGGTATCCCCTCCTTGGAGGGGGTGCAGGGGTGGGTTGTTAAGATAAATTGATTCAAAACAAATTTGGATGCATAAGAAGAAAATCAAATTGCTTGTTTAATAAAACAAATTATAATACTTATTCATGAAAAAATTATCACTCTCTTACATCTTGTTTTTCGTTTCTCTTTTATCCATCGCACAAATAAACGACTGGAAAATTGTCGGCGGAAAAATTAAATCACCGTGGGCGGACAGTGTAAATCCATCAAACGTTTTACCCGAATATCCGCGTCCGCAAATGCAACGCAACGATTGGATAAATTTAAACGGGCTTTGGCAATATGCGCTGTTACCAAAATCAACCGATGAAAATATTCCTGCTTCTTTCAAAGGAAATATACTCGTGCCTTTCGCTGTTGAGTCTGCATTATCAGGGATTGGAAAAACTGTAGGGAAAGATAGTATCCTATGGTATCAAAGAACAATAAATGTTCCTGCAAAAAGAAGCGCTAAAAAAGTGTTGCTGCATTTCGGCGCTGTTGATTGGCGAAGTGATATTTATGTCAACGGCACAAAGGTCACTACACACGAAGGCGGTTTCGAACCATTCACCATTGATATTACGGGCGCATTGAAAAAAGGCGGTGCACAACAACTCACAGTTCGTGTTTGGGATCCAACGGATGAAGGTCCGCAGCCACGCGGCAAGCAAGTTGTAAAACCGGAAGGCATTTGGTACACACCTGTTACAGGAATATGGCAAACAGTGTGGCTCGAATTTGTTCCCGAAACTCATATTGCTTCTACACGAAACACACCTGATTTAGATAAACAAACTGTTACTGTAAATGCTTCTATTCAAAATCTTCAGCAAGGCGATGAAATAAAAATAACTGCATGGAAAGGCAATGAAAAAGTTGCTGAAAAAACAGGTGCTGATACAAGCGTTGTTTTAAACATCAGCAATCCGCAGACATGGTCACCATCAAATCCTTTTTTGTATCATCTCACTGTTTCTGTAATGCGTAAAAGCAAAGTGGTTGATGAAGTGAAGAGTTATTTTGCGATGAGAAAAATATCTGTTGCGCCTGATAAAAACGGTATCAAAAAAATGATGTTGAACAATGCTTTTCTATTTCAATTCGGCCCGCTTGATCAAGGTTGGTGGCCCGATGGTTTATACACTGCACCAACAGATGCCGCTTTGAAATTCGATATTGTAAAAACAAAAGAGATGGGCTTTAACATGATTCGCAAACATATTAAAGTTGAGCCTGCACGCTGGTATTATTACTGCGATAGTTTGGGAATGCTCGTATGGCAAGATATGCCGAGCGGTGATCTGGGTAACGAATGGGAACCGCGTCCCGGCGTGTTGGGCAAACAATCAGACAAAGACCGCACCGCTGAAAGCGAAGCTTATTATCGCAAAGAATGGAATGAAATTGTTGATGCGTTGTATAATTTCCCATCCATCGTTGTTTGGGATCCTTTCAACGAAGGATGGGGGCAATTTAAAACCGAAGACATAACAAATTGGACGATGCAAAAAGATCTTTCGCGTTTGGTGAACAGTGCAAGTGGCGGTAATTTTTATCCTGTTGGTCACATTATTGATTTACATAATTATCCTGATCCGGCAATGCCTCATCCCGATCTCTTTGGCGGGAAGCAAGCGCTGGTATTAGGTGAGTTTGGCGGTCTGGGTTTACCTACCGAAGGACATACATGGCAAACAAATAAAAATTGGGGTTATCAAAGTTTTAAAAACACAGATGAGTTATTCAAACGTTATCTTGGTATGATTGATAAACTTCAAGAGTTGATAAAGCATGGTTTATCTGCTGCTGTCTATACACAAACAACCGATGTGGAGGGCGAAGTAAATGGCTTTATGACCTACGACCGAAAAGTAATAAAGATGCCATTGAATGAATTGAATAAAGCGAATACATCGTTGTATAATATTGGTGAGTAGTGAGTGGTGAGTAGTGAGTGAACCCGGTGTACTTACTACTGTGGGACAAGAGAGACTTGTGGGACAGTATCACCGTCACTCTTGTCCCACGAGCCTCACAAGTCCCATAAAACATGCAGTAGGAAACAAACAAAAATTTATGAAGCACCTTTTTAAATATTTCTTTCTTGTATTAATGATATTTAACATCAACATCATTTATGCACAACAAACTTTTACCAATCCATTGCTGCCATCAGGTCCTGATCCATGGAGTATTTATAAGGATGGGTATTATTACTACATGAGCACGACAGGAAATAACCTTACCGTTTGGAAAACAAAGAACATTGCCAATCTTTCAACAGCAGAAAAGAAAGTAGTATGGACACCACCTTCAATAGGTGCATACTCAAAAGATATTTGGGCTCCTGAAATTCATTTTTTGCAGGGCAAGTGGTATATCTACTTTGCAGCTGATGGCGGAGATAATATACAACACCGTTTGTATGTTTTAGAAAATGCATCAAAAGATCCATTGCAAGGTGAATGGATAATGAAAGGAAAACTTACAACACCCGAAGATAAATGGAGCATTGATGGCTCTGTATTTGAAAATAAAAATCAACTCTATTTAATCTGGAGCGGATGGAAAGGTGATGTAAATGGGGAGCAGGATATTTATATTACAAAGATGAAAAACCCGTGGACATGTGAAGGCAACCGCACTTTAATTTCGGCACCAACTTTTGATTGGGAAAAAAATGGAGACCTCAATAATCCGAATGATGTGCCGCATATTAATGTAAATGAAGGACCAGAAATACTGAAACACGATAACAAATTGTTTTTAATATATTCGGCAAGTGCTTGCTGGACTGACACATATGCACTCGGCATGTTAACCACAACAACAGATAAAGATTTACTGCAAACATCATCGTGGGTAAAAACAGATACACCTGTTTTTAAACAATCGTTTCAACAAAAAGTTTATGCAACAGGTCATAATTCATTTTTCAAATCACCTGACGGAAAAGAAGATTGGATATTGTATCATGCAAACAGTGAACCGGGGCAAGGATGTGGTTCGCGCCGTTCACCACGTGCACAAAAGTTTACATGGAATGCAGATGGAACTCCTAACTTCGGCGAGCCCGTTGCGGAAGGTGTTGCATTGCCTGTACCTTCGGATAATGATAACAAATAGAAAGTTGTACAAAGATGAAAATTAGAAAGTTCTTCGATCATGGAGTGTTGAATAGAATTAAATAGATAACATACTTATTAAAAAGATGAAGAAAGAAACAGAAGTTAAGTATCCCCTCCTTGGAGGGGTGCAGGGGTGGGTTGCTCAATAAAGTTTCGAACGTAGAAGTGAGTGACCCGCCTGCCCAAAGTCTTGTACGGCGGGCACGCACAACAGGCGATGATAGTAGTAATGAAGCTGGTCACAAAAAATAAAATTATTATGTGGAGAAATAGAACGCTGATGAAAGCGGAAGCAATTCGAGTATCAGTGTTGAATAGCGTTATAAAGATGATTTGCTATACTGAAAGATAAATAAAGAAAAGGAAGTTAGTATTCCCTCCTTGGAGGGGCAGGGGTGGATTGCTCAATAAAATTCAAAACGTACAAGTGAGTGACACAACCGACGATGATAGTAGTAATGAAGCTGGTCACAAAAAATAAAATTATTATGTGGAGAAATAGAACGCTGATGAAAAGGGTTATTGATTTATCTGCGTGTATCATTATAATCATGAAAATCTGCGTTCTATCATTTCTCTTCTCTCTCGTTTTTGCAAACGCATCGAAAGCGCAGTCAGAAAAAACTTTATTCCATTTGTTGTCTCCTCAAGCATCAGGCATTGATTTTAAAAATGAAATTTTCGAAAGCGACAGCATCAATATTTTAAATCAGGCAAACCTTTATAACGGCGGCGGTGTAGGCATCGGCGATTTCAACAATGATGGATTGATGGATGTTTATTTTGCAGGCAACATGGTATCAAACAAACTTTATTTGAATAGAGGTTCGTTGAAGTTTGAAGATGTAACAAATGCAGCAGGTGTTGGGGGTGAAGGAAGATGGTGCACCGGTGTTTCTGTTGTTGATATTAACGCAGACGGGTTGCAGGACATTTATGTATGTGCATCGTTTAGAAAAGAGGCGCGTTTAAGAACAAACTTGTTGTACATAAATCAAGGCGTTGATAAAAATGGTGTCCCTGTTTTTAAAGATGGTGCAGCGGCGTATGGATTGGCAGATACGGGTTTCAGCACGCAGGCATATTTCTTTGATTACGATAAAGACGGCGACCTCGATATGTATCTTGTGACAAACGAACTCTATGATGCCAAGACACCGATTAAGTTTCGACTAAAGGTTACAGATGGAAGTGCCAAGAATACAGACAGGTTGTACAAAAACAATGGCAATGGGACTTTCACGAATGTGAGCAAGCAGGCGGGTATCACGATTGAAGGTTGGGGACATGCTGCGTGCATCACTGATATTAATCTTGATGGTTGGCCCGATGTATATGTCGCAAATGATTTTGTGTCGAACGATTTGTGCTATATCAACAACAAAGATGGCACATTCACGAATCGTTTGGGTGAATATTTTAAACACACCGCATGGAATGCAATGGGCACCGATGCTGTTGATATAAACAATGACGGCTATGTTGATTTTATTTCGCTCGAAATGTTGCCCGAAGATAATTTGAGAAAGAAGCGTATGTTGAGCGGCAATGAATATTACAATTATACCAACAGCGCAAAGTATGGATATGAGCATCAATATGTAAGAAATGTGTTACAATTGAACAGCGGTATTACTCCTTGGGGACATCCTGTGTTTAACGATGTTGGTTTTATGGCAGGAGTTTATCAAACAGATTGGAGTTGGTGTCCTCTCGTTGCAGATTTTGATAACGATGGTTTTCGCGATTTGATTATAACAAACGGTTTACCTAAAGATGTTACCGATCTTGATTATGTTGCGTACAACAATGGTCAGGGTGGCGGTTCAGGAAAATATACGCTGGATATGACAGCGCAGTTGCCGGTAGTAAAACTTGCGAATTATTCTTTTAAAAATAAAGGTGGTTCTCTTTTTGAAAACTCATCGAAGCAATGGGGATTTACACAACCATCTTTCTCTAACGGCGCTGTTTATGCTGATCTTGATAACGATGGTGATCTAGATGTTATAATTAACAATATAAACGACACTGCTTTTATTTATGAGAACACACTAAGCAGTAAAAGTAGTAATCACTGGTTTAATGTGAGTATTACAGGTGATGCACAAAACACTGCAGGCATCGGCGCAGTATTGCATGTTTATTATGATGGAAAAGAACAATTGTATGAACATTATCCAACCCGCGGATATTTATCAACCGATGATGCAAGAGCACATTTTGGTTTAGGTGCAATAACAAAAATTGATTCTCTTAAAGTTGATTGGGCATATGGTAAGCAACAAGTGTTGAAAAATATTGAAGTTGATAAAACAATCACCGTTTCATACAAAAATGCAACTGCATCTAATAAAATTGCTGCAAAAACAGTTGTGCCTTTATTTATTAATACCACAAATGAATATGGAATAAAATGGAAACCGAAAGAAAGAGATTTTGTTGATTACAATATTCAGGTAACACTGCCGCATAAGTTAAGTCAGTACGGGCCGGGCATTGCTGTTGGAGATATTGATAACAATGGTTTTGATGATATTTACTTTGGCGGCTCATCGGGCAATCGCGGCGTTTTCTTTATGCAGAGCGCAAATGGAAAATTTTCATTAGACACAACAAGATTTTTTGAGAAAGATGATGAATTGTATGAAGATATGGGTGTATTGTTTTTTGATGCTGATAATGATGATGATCTCGATCTTTATTTGGTGAGTGGCAGTTATGAGATACCACCGAATCATCCCATCAGTAATGATCGTTTATTCATCAACAATGGCAAGGGAAAATTTACAAAAAGCACAGATGCTTTACCGCTTGATTCAACAAATGGCTCGTGTGTGCGTGCAGCAGATTTTGATGGTGATGGAGATTTGGATTTGTTTGTTGGCGGTCGTGTGCAATCAGGCGCTTATCCAATAACACCAAAAAGTATGTTACTGAAAAATAATGGTGGAAAATTCACTGATGTTACAATGCAGTTGTGTCATGAATTGCAACACATCGGTATGGTTACAGACGCCTTGTGGACTGATTTTGATAATGATGGCAAACCCGATCTTGTTGTAACGGGTGAATGGATGCCTGTAACATTTTTCAAAAACACCGGAAAAGATTTTGTAAAGTTGGAGTCAACAGGTGTTGAACAACATTTGGGATGGTGGAATAGCATTGCAGCGGCAGATTTTGATAATGATGGCGACATAGATTATGTTGCAGGTAATCTCGGTTTGAACTCAACTTATACAGCTTCTAAAGAAGAACCTATGACTTTGCTTGCAAAAGACTTCGATAAGAACGGTTCAATTGATCCGATGGTTTTTTGTTACATGAAAGATACAAACGGTGTAAGAAAGCCTTTTCCGATGTGCACTAAAGACGACCTTGCAGGGCAAATGATTTCTATGCGTAAAAAATTTCCTACCTACAAATCTTATGGTGTGGCAAGCATGGAAAATATGTTGAGCAAAGAAGAAAGACAAGATGCAATTGTGTTGAACGCAAATGATATGCAAACAAGTTATTTCGAAAACAAAGGCAACGGTAAATTTGAAATAAAACCCTTGCCATTAGAAGCACAAACCGCGCCGGTATATGGAATGATTGCGGAAGATGTAAATAATGATGGCAATATAGATTTATTGATGATTGGCAATGATTATGGAATGGAACCTTATAGCGGAAGACATGATGCATTTATGGGTTTATGTTTATTGGGTGATGGTAAGGGAAATTTCAGCACTGCAACACTGCAAGAAAGCGGTTTTTGTGTAAAAGGTGACGGCAAAGGTTTGGCTCTTGTACATACTGCGAAGAATGAGGACATAATTGTTGCAACGGAAAATCAGGATAGCGTTATGGTGTATAAAAATGCATCAGCAAATAGGAATATAATTAAATGGATAAATCTTCAATCAGAAGATTTTTATGCAGATGTTGTTTATAAAGACGGAAGAAAAAAACATGTTGAATTTTATTATGGCTCTGGTTTTCTATCTCAATCGTCGAGAAGATTTCAAGTTGAAAAAGATGCTGTGAAAATTACTATTACCAATTACAAAGGAATTAAAAGAACTGTGTTATGAGGAAATACCCCCTTCCCCTAAAGGGGAGTTTGAATTTGTTGCCGTGTTTAAGTTCTGCTTTTGTATTTAAGAGCAAACCAATGAGCTGGAATGCACTCAAATTGATTGGTTTTCTGTCAGTTCTTTTTTGTAATTCAATTACAAAAGCACAAACGAATACAACTGAAGATGCAAGCTATATACATCGCGCAATAAAGAAAGTAACCGATGTAATGGTACATGATATTTACTCGCCACCTGTTGCAAGTCGTACGTATGCGTACATAACAATTGCAGGTTATGAAACGATTATTCACGCAAACAACGATTATATAAGCCTAACTGGTCAATTGCACGGACTTACATCTGTTCCTCAACCCGAGGAAAACAAGCAATACAATTACACACTTGGTGCTGTGGAAGCGATTCTAACGACTGCAAAATCTTTTGTTATTTCAGAAGATACAATTGAAGCTTTTAGGCAAAGCATATTGCAAGAGTTTGAAAACAATGGCGTGTCCAGCGAAGCATTCAACAACTCTGTTGCTTACGGAGAAAAAATTGCAGCACACATTCTGGCATGGGCTGCAAATGATAATTATAAAAAAATCCGGTCCATGCCTCAATATGCCGTTACAGATGATGACGGTTCATGGAAGCCGACACCGCCTGCATACATAAAAGCTATAGAACCTAACTGGAATAAAATAAGAACATGGATTTTAGATTCGGCAGAACAATTCAAACCTCCACCTGCAACAACTTTTTCTTCAAATAAAGAGAGTGATTTTTATAAGAATGCGATGGATGTTTACAATGCAGGTTTGCACCTTACCAATGAACAAAAAGCCATTGCAAATTTTTGGGATTGCAATCCTTTCAAGATGAATGTTCGTGGGCATGTGATGTTTGCCACAAAAAAAATTTCACCGGGTGGTCACTGGATAAACATTACACACGTTGCTTGTGAAAAACAGCATGCGGATGCAGTTCAATCTCTCGAAGCTTATACATGCGTTGCTATTACGATTGCTGATGCCTTTATTAGTTGTTGGGATGAAAAATATCGCAGCAGAGTTGTTCGGCCTGAAACTTTTATTAATCAGTTTATAGATAATGATTGGACCCCTCTGTTACAAACACCACCTTTTCCCGAGTACACAAGCGGTCATAGTGTTGTGTCGGCTGCGTGTGCATTTATGTTGAGCAAAATGTTTGGAGATAATTTTGCTTTTGTTGATTCAACCGAGTTTGAATTTGATTTACCACCCCGAAGTTTTACTTCGTTTAAACAAGCTGCACAGGAAGCCGCCATCAGCAGGTTTTATGGCGGCATACATTACATGCCTTCCATAAACAACGGTTTTGATGAAGGAGAAAAAATTGCTGCATTTATTTCCTCAAAGCTCAAAACAAGAAAATCAAATGATCAAATGAATGCTTCATAACGCATACTTTCTTATCACCCACCGATATAAAAGTTCATTTGCCGGCAAAAGAATGTAAATCCATCACTCGGCAAACCACTCCCTACACAATAAGGTATTTCATAATCTCACCCTGAGAAACTAAAAGAAGAATCTTTTTTAACAAAACACGGCGTTTATACTCTTATTGCGAAAATTTATTTTTTTCGGAATTTAACTCCGTTCTCTTATCAGATAACAGCTCTAAAACAGGCATACCCTTCGCTCGCATCTTTATCTGCAAAGGGTTTTAGGTTGCAGTGACCATGATAATAAGTGTATAAAATACACTTTCTAAAAGCGAAAATTTTTTGTGTTGATTTAATGTCAATAAAAAAATGTTTGAAAAATTGTTGCAAATGAAAAAAATAGAATTTACCTTGTACGCAGTTTTTTAAGGGTTTAGGGTTGAAAAAAGCCGCGATATTCTTATCGTGGCTCTTTTTTTATAAACCGTGAGTATAATTAGTGATAATTCCCTCCATAAAAAAGCATTAATTAAAAACATCCTTTTCATGGATTACTTCAATAAAAAAACCGGCTCTCTTTTTCAAAACAGCCGGCTGGTTAAAGATATTAGAAATTTAAAAAAGGGGCTTTGAGATTTCCGATTTTTTACCGGATTTAATTGTTGCGAGCTAACAATTTTTTTAATAATTGCAAAAGCCGTGCCTGTTAAAAACAACATGGGTTTTTGCTACTCATTCTTTACGATTAAAACGATTCATTAGGTCCAAAGAATAAAACACTAATGAATTTCATGCCGCATTTTTTAAAAATGCATAGCGGCTAACAACGAAATAATTTTTTTATTGACGAAGCATGGGCATTATGTTGTTTTCTTTCCTATTAATACGGTTCTTCTACGTTATGTTCCTCATCAACGCAATTATATAAACGCACTTTCTACATTATACAATGTAGGTCTTTATTAACAAAGAATGTCACACTTTTCTCGGCAGTGCCTCATCAAACTTCAAAAGTTGAAGTGTGCGACGCAACAGGTGATGCTATGAAAAACTTCAGTTTGGTTCATAAAAAAATAATGAAAATAATTGCCTCGTATAATCAATATGCCAAACAGAAACAGTTCCACACTTTTTCGGGCTTAAATTGCTCAATATGTGGAAGCGCCTGAAACAAAAATGATTTTTTATTATGATGCTTATACGTAAAACCAATTGGCAATTTATTTGTTGATAGGATAAGTATTACTTCAAAAAGCTTCCAATGTTTCCCCGAAAAATTGCTGATGCAGCTAAACTTTTAAAGACAATATTCACATAAAACTTCCGTATGAAAATACTCGGTATTAAAGTTATGCGCGGACCTAATTATTGGTCTAACTACAGGCAAAAACTTATTGTGATGAAATTGGATCTTGAGGGCACAGAAGATTTTCCTACCAACAGGATTGATGGTTTTGCAGAACGGCTCGAAGCATTGATGCCTTCCCTGTACAGCCACCGCTGCTCTAAAAAAGAACCCGGCGGGTTTTTTCAGCGTGTGCGTGAGGGCACGTGGATGGGACACGTAATAGAACATATTGCTTTGGAATTGCAGTCACTCGCTGGTATGGAATGTGGCTTTGGCAGAACACGCTCTTCGGGTGAACATGGGATATACCATGTTGTTTTCTCTTATCAGGTAGAAAATGCGGGCATATACGCTGCACGCGCTGCGGTGCGCATTGCAGTTGCCCTGGAAAATGATATGCCGTATAATATCTCAAACGATATAAAAGAATTAACGCGCATTAACCGGATAGAGGGTTTGGGACCCAGCACCATTTCTATTATTAATGAAGCAAGAAAAAGAAATATTCCCTATAAACGACTCGATAAGGATTCACTTATTATGCTGGGTTATGGAGTACATCAAAAACTAATTGAGGCAACAATGGCATGTACCACCAGCAGCATTGGTGTGGAAATAGCTTCAAATAAAGAAGCGACAAAACAACTGCTTGCAAATTCATTTGTGCCGGTGCCAAAGGGTAAACAGACAAGAACAAAATCAGAATTGGAGCAAGCCATTGAAGAGCTTGGTTTTCCTTTGGTGATTAAACCTTTGAACGGAAATCAAGGAAAAGGCATTACAACAAATATCAGATCGAAAGAACAGGCACATCGCGCTTTTGAACTTGCAAAAACGATTTCAACAGATGTGATAGTTGAAAGATATATACATGGACAAGATTATCGCTTTCTGGTAATAGACTATAAACTTATTGCAGTTGCAAAAAGAACACCCGCAATGATTGTAGGTGATGATAAATCAACCATACAAGAGCTGATAGATAAAACCAACAGCGACCCAAGGCGCGGAGAAGATCATGAAAAAATTTTAACTACAATAAAAGTAGATGCTGTTACCAATTCAATTCTTATAGAAAAAAATCTTACGCTTAATTCAGTGTTACCCTGTGGTGAAATATTATACTTAAAAGATACTGCTAATCTTAGCACAGGCGGCACTGCAAGAGATGTTACAGATGTGGTGCATCCTTATAATGTTTTTCTTGCAGAGCGAGTGGCACGTTTAATGAATTTGGATATATGTGGCATTGATATAGTTGCTCAAGATATTCAAACGCCTATTACAGAAAAGACAGGCGCAATAGTTGAAGTGAATTCAGGTCCCGGTTTTCGCATGCATCTTTCACCAACAAAAGGTTTGGCACGTAATGTTGCAGAACCTGTTATAAAAATGCTCTTTCCACCAGGTACACCTTCTCGCATACCTATTGTTGCAGTAACAGGAACAAACGGCAAAACAACAACGGTGCGTTTGATTGCACATATTGCAAAACTTGCCGGTTATACAGTTGGCTTTACAAACACAGACGGCATTTATATACAAGAGCAGGAAGTGTTTCACGGCGATTGCAGCGGACCGGGAAGCGCAGAAGTAGTGTTGAGAGATCCAATTGTTGATTTTGCAGTGCTCGAATGTGCTCGTGGTGGTATTCTTCGTTCAGGATTGGGTTTTGACAAATGCGATGTAAGTATCGTTACAAATATTTCTGAAGATCATTTGGGTTTAGATGACATTAATACACTTGAACAGCTTACAAGAGTAAAATCTGTTGTACCCCGAAGTACTTTGGATGATGGTTATGCTATTCTAAATGCCGACGATGATCTTGTGTATAACATGAAGAATGATCTCGATTGCAATATTGCATTGTTCAGCACAAAAGAAAGCAACGAAAGAATAAAACAGCATTGCGAAAACAAAGGCATCGCCGCATTTATAGACAGAGGCTACTTCACGGTATGCAAAGGGCAGTGGCGAACACGCATTGCAAAAGTGAAAGATGTGCCGCTAACTTTTGAGGGCAGGTCAGAATGTATGATAAAAAATGTTTTGGCCGCAATACTTGCTGCCATTGCGCGTGATTTTTCTGTTGAAGTAATTCGCGCCGCTTTAAAAACATTTATTCCATCACCGGAACAAACACCCGGACGTTTCAATATTTTCAAGTTTAAGGGTGTTGAGCTGATGGTTGATTATGCACACAACGTGGGTGCCTTAAATGAACTGAAAAAATTTCTCGATACTATACACGCTTCTTTAAAAGTTGGCATTATTGCCGGTGTGGGCGATAGACGCGATGAGGATATACGCAACATTGGTTTTTGTGCAGGTCAAATGTTTGATGAAATAATCATTCGTCATGATAAAGATGGGAGAGGTAGGGCAAATGATGTTCTCACCAATTTACTAATGGAAGGAATTATAAGCGCAAACGCTGATGCTTTTGTTAACGTAATTTCAGATGAATGTGAAGCAATTCAATATGCAATAGACAATGCAAGAGAAGGTTCTTTCATTGTAGTGTGCAGCGAACATGTAAAAGAAACGCTTGAATTTGTGCATCAGATACAAGAAGGACATAAGTGTGAGAACAATATAGGCGAGGGAAGCTTGAGCATGCAGTTACAACAGCAGTAAGGGTATTGCAATGAAAGCAAATGATTGTGTTGGTATCGAGAAACAAAAGTAAAGTTGCAAATGAAATTTGCAAATTCGTTAAATAAACTCATCTCTTTCATTATATATTCACAAAAGTACTTCAAGCTTGAAAGAATTCGCTATCGCGATTGATTTCAATTCGCCTTACAATTGACCATTATCATCATCAACACTTACAATTACGGTCCAAAATTAATGATTCGTCATACCTGTGGTTTTTCATAAGCCACCTCAACTTCATAACCATCGGGGTCTCTGAAAAACACATAAGGCTCACCGGGAACAAATTCTCCATGATCAATAATTTCTGCACCAATATTTTTTAGAACTTCAATTGCATGAGCAATTTCTTCAGGCGTTTGCACCATAAAACCAAAATGCATTATGCCGCCGCTTTTACCTGCAAGTTCAGGATGTTCTTCAAAAACAATAATATCGTTGCAGCCCGGCGTTCTCACCTGCAAAAAATCTTTTTTCTTGTACATTACTTCCACACCAAAAACCTGTTGATAAAATGAAAGTGTTCGTTCAATATCTTTTACGGCAATCGCAAGATGCGTAAAGCCGTATGTTTTGATTGGAGACATGTTGAAAAGTTGATTTGTTGATAAGTTGATTGGTTGATAAGTTAATGGTTTATTTTTGACCATTGACCATTCAATGTCGTTTAATTAAACATTGAATGGTCTCACGCAGAGACCGCTGGGTACGCAGAGATAGACAAACATTACACGCTTTTTCTCAGTGCACTCTTTAGCTCTGCGTGATAATATTTCTTGACTAAACGACATTGATTGACCATTAACCATTCACGATTACGATTTACTCACTCACTGCTCCCTACTCACTAATATTCATTCGTCTTCGCCTTCACTTCGGTTGTATCACTTGCAAGTGTCGGCACAACATAGCCGCCTGTATCAATATAGGTTTTGGGAAGTGCTGTTTTTAGTGCAGCAAATTCCTTACTCTTCACGTTTGTTTTATATAAATACAACTGTTGTAAACGCGGCAACGATTTTAATTGAATTACACCCTGCGATGTAATTTTTGTTCCCACAAGATTCAAATATTGAAGGTTGGATAAATTTTTCAACTGTGGCAAACCTTTATCGGTAACAAAAGTATTTTCCAAATGTAATCGTGTAAGATTAGTGAGTTGTGCAATCATTGGAAGCGATGTATCTGCCATATTCGTGTTGGCGAGATTAAGCCAAATCAATTGTTTCTTTAGTTGTGTTAGCAGTTGTAAATCTTCTTTACTTACTACAGAATCTGTAACAAAATTTACAGAAAGATAATTGCTGTTTTGGGCAACAGGCAATACAACAACACTATCATTTTTTAATTTTTGAATCACCGCAACATCGGCTTGTTCAACAGGAACTTTTGGCACATCGGTCAATTCATGTTTTACCTCTGGCGCTTTTTGCAGAGCAAGCAATACCGGTTTTATTTTTTCCGGTTGATCTAATTCTTTTACCTTCTTGCTCAAGTTGGCGCCGTTATCAATCCACCAGTGTATCAATGCAATTTGTTCTGCTGTCGGTTGCGATTTTTCTTTTGGGGGCATGTGATCGTCATCATCGGGTGGCAGCATTAAACGCTTAATCATTTCACTTGCATCTGCTTTGCCGGGCTCAATCACAATTCCATCTTTACCACCTTCCATTAAACGTAAACTGTCATCCATGCGCAAACCGCCTTTTTGTTTGTTGGGTCCGTGACAGCCGTAACATTTTGTTGCGAGTATTGGTTTCACTACATCACTATATGCATACGCTTCCTGCACATTTGGAATGGGTTTTATTGTTGCGGTTGAAACAGTGTCGCTCGAAAAGATATCAGCAAGAGGTCTGGTATAATAATCAGAACCGTGTGTAAGCGAACCACCTAAATGCCCGGTTACAAAAACCAATACGAGCAACCCAATTGAAAGTAATTTTTTATTTACGCCAAACTGCGGATTTTTCTCTTTCGCATACAACATGAATGCGATAAGCGTTGTTGCAAAGCCCATCCACATGTGCCATGTTACAAGTGTTTTATGGTACTCGTCTGTTATTGATAAAATGTATCCTGTAATAGCAGAAAACAATGCTGTGATTGCGCCAAACAATAACGCAATTGGAATAGCAGGTTGCAGCGCTTTATATTTTTCTTTTCTTGCAAGCCATTGCATTAACAGAGCGATAAGCAAAATACCAATGGGAAGATGAACAAATGCAGGATGAAGATGACCGATAAGTTCTGACATAAGCTATGAACGTTGACTCATCAGCTTTGAGCTATGAGCTACGAGCTGCGAGCATGGACACATTTAAATTATTTAGGGATTAAGTTTTCTGATGAATGACATAATCATCTTCTGTCCTTCGTCAATTTTACCAAGAGTAGCATTTATCAGTTGCATATCGCCAAAATTAACTGCTTTCGCAACCAGTAATTGTGTTTCTAATTCGAAAGAAGAGCCTAATGATATTTCAAGGAACCGATTATAATCTTTCTCACTGCTTCTGCTGCTTCCTTCTGCTATATTGGATGGAATAGAAATAGCTGATCTCGTCACTTGTTGAGCCAAGGAATATTTTTCTGAATTTGGAAAAGTGCCGACTACTTTATAAGTGTCAATGGCAATTTCAAATCCCTTTTGCCAAATTTTAAGTTCTTTAAAATTTCTCATATTGATGTGTAGTTTTAAAGTGGGTCGTAACAACGCTCGTAGCTCGCAGCTCAAAGCTCGCAGCTAATTGTATCTTTTCCTAATCAAATCTTTCATATACACATTAATCGCCCATTGATCTGCCAACGGTTGTTGTGTGAAAGGAAGTGTTGGCATGTATGTCGGCGGACCGAATTCGGTGAGAATAGTTAAACTATCTCCTTGTTGCTTTTTTA